>OJAW01000890.1_pt1 | contig 18926 bp, 14 predicted proteins | sample 1589151 | NCBI WGS metagenome assembly OJAW01 (sample SAMN03283290) | human gut metagenome | biome: human-associated habitat; material: feces | host: Homo sapiens | place: Peru | collected 2012
GAAATAAAGCATTAACAAATCCAATTGGATTAATAACAGCAGATGAAGTATTGTATGCAGGAGGAAAACATAATATTAGTAATTCTAAATATTATTTAAGTACTAATTCAGGTTACTGGACAATGTCTCCGGCTAGGTATATTAATAATTATGCATATGTTTTTTCTGTAAATGATTCAAATTCTCTTAGCAGTAGCAACTCTGTTTATAATAGTTATGGTATTAGACCAGTTATTACTATTTCTAATAATGCATTAGGTACTGGTAATGGAACAAAAAATAATCCATTTAAGGTATTGACGCCATCGGTAATAACATTAACTAATTTAGGATTAACAGAAAATACAGATACTCCTGATTTTTCTAAAACTAGTTGTAGTGATGGATGTGAGGAATCTACAGTAGGAATATATAAAACAGAAGATGACTTTGGAGATAGTTATTATTTTAGAGGTGATGTAGAAAATAATTATGTATATTTTGCAGGTTTCTACTGGAGAATAATAAGAATAAATGGTGATGGATCAATTAGAATGATATATGCAGGCACAACTATACACGATAATGGTTATGATGATTCTAGTACAAACGATATGAATATAGGAACAGGTTCATTTAATAGTTCATATAATGATAATGCTTATGTAGGATTTATGTATGGTACTGTTGGGGCAAGTGATTATGCAAGTACACATGCAAATACTAATAAAAGTACAATACTTACAAATTTAGAAACTTGGTACACAAATAATTTGGCATCATATGAAAGTAAACTAGCAGATACAATATGGTGTAATGATAAGAGTACAAGAAGTGGTGATCTTGGTTATGGAACTAATGTAACATATTATGGAGCAAATAATAGATTGGATTCTACTAAGCAACCAACATTAAAATGTCCAAATGATAATAATGGTGGAAAGTTATCTAAATTTACTGTTGATGATACAACAAATGGAAATGGTAACTTAAGTTATAAAATCGGATTATTAACAGCCGATGAAATCGCATTTTCTGGGTCAATATATGGTAATTATAATCGTTCTACATATTTACAAGAAAATACAGGAACTACACTGTGGTGGTCTTTGTCGCCTGAATACTTCGGTAGAGATGACGCTCGCGTTTGGTACTGGGGCTCGGGCTACTTGAGCATCAGCAGCGTGGGCCGCAACGATGGGTTGCGCCCCGCCATTTCTCTTGTATCTTCGACTACAATTTCTGGTGGTTCTGGCACCTCAGAAGATCCTTATATTGTTGAGTAGGTTTTATGGAAAGATTTTATAGATATTTATGTGAGTGTATATTTATAGCTGTATTTGCTTTTGTTATATTTAATAATAAGAGTGTTAGTTATGGTATAGATGAGGTTCCTTTATATAATGGAGAGCCTTATGTTGTTATTGATAATAATGAGCCTTCTTTTAGTGAACTTGTTAAAGATTCTTTTGAGCTTTATAGTGATTTAGATTCACTTGGTAGATGTGGGGTTGCTTATGCTAGTATTGGACCTGATTTGATGCCGACTGAAAAAAGAGGCTCAATAGGCAGTATTAAGCCTAGTGGGTGGCAAACAGTTAAGTATGATATTGTTGATGGTAAGTATTTATATAATAGATGTCATTTAATTGGATACCAGTTAACTGGACAGAATGCTAATCCTAATAATTTGATTACTTGTACTAGAGAGACTAATAGTAAAACTATGTTAGAGTTTGAAAATAAAGTAGCTAGTTATATTAAAGAAACTGGTAATCATGTTATGTACAGAGTAACACCTAAGTTTTATGGAGATAATTTAGTTGCTAGTGGAATTGAGATGGAAGCTAAAAGTGTAGAAGATAATGGTGCTGGGATTAAATTTCATGTTTATGTGTATAATGTAGAAACAGGAATTGATATAGATTACAAGACTGGAGAAAGTAGTTTGTCAAATTAGTGTATATTTTCTTTTAGTTTTGTTTTTCTTTTTTTAATTTTGTATTATATTAAGAATGTGTAGGAGAGGTGATTTATATGTTATATCCATCTGTTGATAAAATATTAAATCAGGTCGACTCAAAGTATAAGCTAGTTCATGTGATTGCTGAGAGAGCGAAACAAATTCAGGAAACTGGATGGTTACAAATGAAAGAAAGCGATTATAAGAATAAGAAGGAATTAGGTCGTGCTTTAGAGGAAGTAGACGCTGGTTTAATTAAAATTAAGTAAGCAAAGTGCTTATTTTTTTTGAAATAATAAGAAAATAGGGTATAATAAGATTTAGGTGAGGATATGAAAAAAGTTATACTTGTTGATGGAAATAATTTAATGTTTAGAAGTTATTATGCGACTGCTTATACTGGAAATATTATGAAAAATAGTAAGGGTTTTCCAACTAATGCTTTATATGGTTTTACTTCAATGATTAATAAAATTGTTGAAGAAGAAAAGCCAGAGTATATGGCGGTTGCTTTTGATATTGGTAAAAATTTTAGACATGAAAAGTATGATCATTATAAAGAAGGAAGAAGAGAAACTCCAGAAGATTTGAAAGTGCAGATGCCTTATGCTAGGAAGATACTTGAAGCAATGGGAATTAAACATTATGAAGTAGAAAACTTTGAAGCAGATGATATTATTGGAACTATTGCGGCGATGGCTGATAAAGATCCTGAATTTGATGCGACCATTGTGTCTTCAGATAGAGACTTATTACAATTAATTAGTGATGTTGTTGATGTTAAACTTTTAAAACAAAAAGGTTTTATTAGATATAATAAAGAGACTTTTAAAGATGATTATGGAATTGAGCCAATTAGAATTATTGACCTAAAAGCATTAAGTGGAGATGCTTCAGATAATGTGCCAGGTGTTAAAGGAATTGGTGAAAAGACGGCCTTAAAACTATTACAAGAGTATGGCACTTTAGAAAATATTTATGCTAATATTGATTTAATTAAGGGGGCTACTCATGAAAGGCTTGTTAATGATAGAGATAGTGCTTTCTTTAGTAAAGATATATGCACTATATATAGAGAAGTTCCCCTAGAAGATACTTTAGATAGTATGAAATATATGGGACGCAACGACTCATTAGATGAATTATTTGCTGATTTAGAGTTTTATTCATTTTTAAAGAAGATACCTAAGAAGCAAGTAAAACTTGATGTTAGTTTTAAAGAACTTAGTGATGTTCATGAAATAAATATAGAAAAGTGCGTTTCTTATTATATTGAGTGTGATAAGGAAAATTATCATTTAGGTAAGATAATTGGTATGGGTGTATATGATGGAGATAACTTATTTTATGTTAGTCCTGATAAAGTTAAAGATGTTTGTGAATATTTAAAACAAGCAGTAACTTATACTTATGATTTAAAGAAGAATATGGTTTTACTTAAAGATGTTAATATGATAAGTAACTTTGATCATATGATAGGAGCGTATTTGCTTAATTATCAAATGAAAGATGATTTGGCTTTTGTGATGAATAATGATGGGATAGAAGCACCTTTTTATAGTGATATTCTTAAGGATGAGGAAATGCTTAAGAAGGGTGTAACTTTAAAAGCTAAATATGTTTATGATACTAGAGATGATATTGTAAAGAAATTAAAAATGGATGATATGTTTGATTTGTTTACAAATGTTGAAATGCCACTAGTTAGAGTGCTTGCTAAGATGGAACTTGCTGGTATTATGTGTGATAAAGATATTTTAAAAGAGATGAGTGAAGAGGCTGGAGTTCGTTTAGATAATTTATCTAGAGAGATATATAATTATGCTGGATGCGAGTTTAATGTTTCTAGTCCTAAACAGTTGGGTAATATCTTATTTGATCATTTAGGCTTACCATACAGGAAGAAGAAAAAGGATGGGGCTAATTATAGTACGGATGCTAGTATTTTAGAAGGTTTAGTTGGTGTGCATCCAATTATTGAACTTATTTTAGAATATCGTAACTTATCCAAACTTAAGAGTACTTATTTAGATGGACTTAATAATTATATTTTAGATGATGGACGTATTCATACAATATATAAACAGACTTTGACTAGAACTGGAAGGTTATCTAGTGCAGAGCCTAACTTACAAAATATTCCAGCTAGAGATGAGATGGATAGAAAAGTAAGACGTGCATTTGTGCCAGAATATGATTTATTTTTAAGTGCTGATTATTCACAGATAGAGCTTAGAGTACTTGCTCATATTAGCAATTCAGAAAAGATGATTGAGGCATTTAAGAATAATGAAGACATTCATACAAGAGTAGCTAGTGATATTTTTGGTGTTAGTCCGGAAGAAGTTACTAAGAGTATGAGAAGAACAGCAAAAGCAGTAATTTTTGGTATTGTTTATGGTATTAGTGGTTTTGGACTTGGTGAGAATTTAAAGATTAATCCAAGTGATGCTAAGAAGTTTATTGAGAAGTATTTAGAACTTTATCCTGGTGTTAGTGAGTATATGGATAATATTAAGAAAGAAGCCCATATTTATGGTTCAGTTAGAACTTTATTTAACAGAAAGAGAACTATTGAAGAACTTAACAGTACTAATTATATGGTTAGAAGTAGTGGAGAGAGAATTGCTCTTAATACGCCTATTCAAGGAACTGCTGCTGATATTATAAAGATGGCAATGGTAAAATTAGATAAAGTTATGGAAGAAAAAGGATTTAAGAGTAAGATGCTTTTACAGATTCATGATGAACTTGTATTTGATGTTTGTGCTGATGAGAAGGAAGAACTTACTAGTGCAGCACGTGATGTAATGGAAAATATTGTTAACTTAAATGTTCCTTTAAAAGTTAGTACTGATGTAGGAACAGATTTATATGAAGCAAAGTAGGTGATTTTATGCCAGAACTAGCAGAAGTTAGAACTGTCGCAAATGTTTTAAAAAAGAAACTTATTGGTAAGAAGGTAACTGGTGTCAAAGTTATTTATCCCAAAATTGTTGAAAGCACAATGGATATTAATGAGTTAATCGGTCATACCTTAGAGGATATTACAACGTATGGTAAATATTTGATATTTAATTATGGTGAAGTTTCTGTTATCAGTCATTTAAGGATGGAAGGCAAGTATTTTGTTAAGCCTAGTGATGATGAAATTTTAAAGCATGAACATGTTATTATTTATTTTGGTGATTTATCTTTAAGATATCATGATACAAGAAAGTTTGGTAGAATGTGCATAGTAAAAACAAGTGAGGTTGATAAGAATCCAGCACTCGTGAAACTTGCTAAGGAGCCTTTTGATATGGATGCAGATGAACTTTATAGTCATATTCATAATAAGAAGAAACATATGAAAAGTCTTCTATTAGAGCAAGAAGTAATAGCTGGTTTAGGTAATATATATGCAGATGAAGTATTATTTGCATCTAAAATAAATCCCCTTAGATTAGGTGAAAGTGTTACTTTAGAAGAGTGTAAAAGAATAATTAAGAGTGCTAGAGATATTTTAAGTTTAGCTATTAAGGAAGGCGGAACTACTATTAGAAGTTATACTTCTAGTTTAGGAGTTACCGGTAATTATCAAAACTTTTTAAAAGTACATAAAAAAGAAGGAGAACTATGTACTTGTGGATGCAAGATAGAAAAGATTAAGGTTGGCGGCAGAAGTACTTATTTTTGTCCTAATTGTCAGAAATAAAATGAATTTATTTTATTAAGAAGCAGTCTTTTATATTTAAAGGAGTGCTTTTTTAGGCTTTTGAGTGTAAAATTTTCATTTCGCAAAATCAAAAAAAATTGACTTTTGCGAAATGAAAATCTATAATAATTTTAGAGGTGGTTTAATGAAAACTATTAAAAGAAACTATTTACAAGATATGATTGATGTTATGGGAACCCCTGATATAAAGGTAATTACTGGAGTCAGGCGTAGTGGTAAATCTGAATTACTTCATATGTTTATCGATTATATAAAAAACAATGTGGATAAAGCAAATATTATTTATATTGATTTTAACCTTGATATGTATGACGATTTGAAACAATATAAAGATTTAATTGAATATGTTTCTTCAAAATATAACAAAACAAAAAATAACTTTATTCTTATCGACGAAGTTCAAATGTGTGATGGTTTTGAAAAAGCTATCAATAATTTTCATGCAGAAGCAAAATATGATATATATATTACTGGTTCTAACGCATTTTTATTATCTAGTGATTTGGCAACTTTATTTACTGGAAGGACTTACAGTATAGAAGTTTATCCTTTTTCTTACAAAGAGTTCTTAAGTTATCATAACCTTGATAATAATGAAGAAAGTTATGATAGATATGTATTGGAAGGTGGATTTTCTGGTTCTTACTTATACAAGGAACTTGATAAAAAGTATAATTATATTGGAGATGTTTATAAAACATTAATAGTTAGGGATATAATTACTAGAAATAAAATACAGAACATTCCTTTATTAGATAGCATAAGTGATTTCCTAATTGATAATATTTCAAGGTTAACTTCATATAGAAGTTTAACTGATACTTTAAACAATGATAAAAATAATATTAATGATAAAACTGTCGGAACATATATTAAATATCTTTGTGAAGTTTTTGCTTTTTATCGAGTTAGAAGATATGATATCCAAGGAAAAAAATATCTGGCTACGCAAGATAAATATTATTTGTCAGATCATGCTGTTAAGTATGCAATCCAAGGAACCAAAAATATGAATTATGGAAGCGTATATGAAAATATTGTAGCAATGGAATTATTAAGACGTGGTTATGAAGTTTACGTTGGCGTTTTATATAATAAAGAAATAGACTTTGTTGCAATGAAGAGAAGCGAAAAAATGTATATTCAAGTTTCTGATAATATAGGTAATGATTTTGACAATGAAACTTTTAAAAGAGAAGTGACTCCTTTATTACAAATAAAAGATGCTTATCCAAAGATTTTAATAGCAAGAACACATCATGATTCTTATACTTATGAAGGTGTTCAGATAATAGATATTAAAAACTGGCTTGCAGAATAGATTATGGGGTATATATGATTAATTTAAATGATTATTTTACGGAAGAAGAGTTAGAACTTGCTTCAAAGGAATTGGAGTATATTGAAAAGCATCCAGAGGAATATACAAGTTATGATTTGGATGATTTAAAAGAAGCTTTACTTGATGATGCTAGTTAAATAAGATATTATGAACATTTCGCAAAATCAAAAATTTTTCCGTTTTGCGTAATGAAAGAGTATTTTTATTGTTAAAATCATGTTTGATTATTAGTTTATAGTGTTAATAATAAAATAAATATGATAAAATTAAAATAGAGGTATGGTTATGAGTGATAAAACAAGTTTAGTTTTAGGTATAATCTATGTTGTAGTAGCAATTATTTTAATTGTGCTTGTTTTAGTAATGTATGATAAGCATAACAAGAAAAAATATAATGGAATATTAAGAGAACTTGAAAGAAATAAGAATCTTATTATCTCAGGAAGTATATTAACAGAACTTAATAAATTATCTTCTTTAATTAATAATAAGGATCTAGAGAAAAAGTATAAGATATGGCAGAGTAGATATAAGAAAATAAAAGATGAAGATATTCCACAGCTTGATGATAAGTTAAATGAGCTAGAAGCAATTTTTAAGACAAGAAAGTTTAAAGAAATTAATGAAGCAATTGCTAAATTAGAATTAGAACTTTATTACGTTAAAAGTAAGAGTGAGTTTTTACTTCGTGACATTAAAGAGATTACTTTAAGTGAGAGTAAGAATAGAGAGATTATTACGGGCTTAAAGAAAGATTACCGTGAGATATATTTAAAGTATCATCATAATATAGATGATTATGAACTTATTAAAAAAGCTATTGAGTTACAGTTTGAAAATGTTGATAAACTATTTGCGTCTTTTGAACTTACTATGGATAACAACGCATATGGTGAAGCACCTAAAATAGTTAAAGCTTTAGATGATGCGATTGGTAATTTAAAAGTAGTTATTGATGATGCTCCCGGTGTAATTCTTCTTGGCAAGACACTTATTCCAGAAAAGATCAAAGATATTACTAAAATTACTAAGAAAATGACTAGTGAAGGATATAACCTAGATTATTTAAATATTGATTATAATATTACAGAAGCAGAAAAGAAGATAGCAGATATCTTTGATAGATTAAACGTTCTTAATTTAACAGATAGCATCCTAGAACTTAATGCAATTGTTAATTATTTTGATGAGTTATATGGTGAGTTTGATAAAGAAATTGAAAGCAAGAAAGAATATGAAGAAAACTCTAGAAAACTTGGCGTTAAGTGTAAAAAATTACTAGTAATTATCAAAAACTTATCTATGAAAATAGAAGATATTAAATATAGCTTTGACTTAAGCGATGAGGAAGTCAAAGTAATTGATGAACTTAATTTAAATATAAAATCTATTCAAAGTGATTATGAAGTTTTAGTTGAAAACTATCGTAATAAAAGTTTTGCTTACTCTAAATTAAATGAAGAACTAAATACCCTTAGCATGAGGCTTATTAAAGAAGAAGATAAACTAGAACTTACTCTAAGAAACTTAAGTGGACTTAAAGAAGACGAAAATAGAGCTAGAGAGCAGCTTACAGAGATTAATGAGATTTTAGCAAAGAGTAAAAATGTTATTAGTTCTTATAAATTACCAGTTATACCTAAAGAGTATTACACGGAAGCTAGTGAAGCTGGAGATGCAATAAGCATAATGGTTAAAGAACTTAATAAAAAACCTATAAGTATTAAAGTTTTAAATATAAGGGTTGATACTGCCAGGGATTTAGTGTTAAAGTTATATAAGACCACTACTGATGCAGTTAGATTAGCAACCCTTGCAGAAAATACTATTGTATATGGTAATAGATATAGAGTAATAAACGAAAGAATTAATAATGGATTAAGTAGAGCAGAAAGTGAATATTATAAAGGTAATTATAAGGCATCACTAGAACTAGCTATTAATGCAATAGCAGAAGCAGACCCAGATATTCATAAAAAGATATTAAAAGTAAATAAAGTAAGCTAGGTTTGGCTTATTTTTACTCATAAGGATGTGATAAGATGATATATTTAGATTATAGTAGTACAACTCCAGTACTTCCTGAAGTGTTAGATAGTTTTAATAAAGTTAGTAAAGATTATTTTGCAAACCCTAATAGTTTACATTCACTAGGTGAGAAGTCTAAAAATTTAATGAATGGAGCAACTAAGCAAATAGGTGAACTACTAAAAGTTAAAGAAGATGAAATAATTTACACTAGTGGTTCAACAGAAAGCAATAACATGGCGATAATAGGTCTTGCCTTAGCAATAGGTAAGAAAGGCGCACACATAGTTACAAGTAAAATGGAACATGAAAGTATTTATGAAATCTGTTCCTACTTAGAAGAAAATGGCTTTATAATAGATTATGTTAATAATGATGATAATGGGGTAATTGACTTTGAAGATTTAAAGAAAAAGATCACAGATAAAACCATTTTAGTTACCATTAGTGCTGTAAATAGTGAAGTAGGAATAAGGCAGCCTCTTAAAACAATAAAACAAGTAATTAATAAAGAAAATCCTAGATGCGTCTTTCATAGTGATATGACTCAAGCAATTGGTAAAGTACCAGTTAATTTAGCTGATGTTGATATGGCTTCATTTGATAGTCAAAAAATATATGGAGTTAAAGGCGTTGGTATGCTTTATAAAAGTAATAAAGTAAGAATCAAACCTTTATTTTATGGCTCTAAAAAAGAAATTAGACCAGGCACGCCACCGCTACCACTTATTGCATCTTTTTCTAAGGCACTTAGAATTAGTTTAACTGATTTAGATAAGAAAAGCGAAAAGGTTAAAAAGTATAATGATAAGATTTTAGATAATTTAAAGAAATATCCTAAAATACTCATTAATAAGACTAGTTATTCAATACCCCATATTTTAAATATAAGTTTAATGGATATTAAGCCCGAAACATTTATTCATGCACTTGAAAAACACGAGGTTTATGTTGGCTCAAACACAGCATGCAGTAGTGGTAAGATAAGTACAGCAGTCTTTAATCTTTATCATGATAAGACTAGAGCACTTACTACAATAAGAATAAGTTTATCTTATCTTACAACTAGTGAAGAAATAACTGAATTTTTAAGAATATTTGATAATGTTTATGAGAAGTTATCTAGTTTAAACGATTAACGTGCATAAAATGTTATTCATATATTATAATAGTAAAGGTATATCATTTGACATTTAATGCTAAATTTGATATACTACGTTTGCATTGAATTAGTTCAATCAAAAATGTTAACCGCTTCTAGGTGGTGCGGGTAATAAGTGATCCTAGTCGTGAAATGTTAATCGCTTCCGAGTGGTGCGAGCAATAAATGATCTCGGTCGAAAATGTAAGGAAACTTTATCTTTTGGTGGAGTTTCTTTTTTTTATTTGTTATAATGCTATTGTTAGGGGGAAAACATGAAGATAGAGACAGGATATTTATATCATATAAAAGATGAATTTTTTACAATAATTAACGAGGATGGTTTAATGATTAATCATGAAAATGGTCATTCTAGACCTTCTTATTTAGCAATAAAAGATGGAATAATATTATGGTTTATACCTTTAAGTAGTAAAGTTGATAAATATAAAGCAATTATTGATAAAAAAAGAAAAAAGTATGGTTCATGTAGGACTATAATGATTAAAAAAATTGCTGGAAAGGAATCTGTAATTTTGCTTCAAAATGCCTTTCCTACATTAGAAAAATTTATTAAAAGTAAGCACACAATTGATGGTAGACCTATTAAAATTGCTTCTGCTGTTGAGAGAAAAATTATAAATAATTTTGAATATATGCTCTCTCTAAAAGAAAATGGATTAAATTTGTTTTTTACTGATATTGATGCGATTAAGAAAAAAATGTTAGATGATTTTAATTAAAACTTTAAGTTGTTTAAGCTTTAATAATTTGTTATATTATATTTGTAAATGTTAACCGCTCTTGGATGGTGCGGGATATAAATTATTCCAAACGAGAAATGTTAATCGCTCCCGGATGGTGCGAGTAATAAATTATTCCGGACGAAAATGTAAGGAGGCTTTATCTTTTGATGGAGTTTCTTTTTTTGTTTGACATAAAACTATTGTAGGAAAAATAATAAGGATAGATAAAAGATTTAAAATTATATTCTTTTAGCAATACTAATGACGTGACTTGACTATGGCTTTAAAGAGCAGCAAATAAATAGCTCTGCAGTGTTTACTGCAGACTTACTGCAGAGCTCTGCAGAAATTTCTGCAGTAATAAATAAAATAATTTGATTATCTTTTGGTGGAGTTTACTTTTTTTCTTTGTTATAATACTGTTGATGAGAGAAATAGTAGGAATTGGGAATTAATTTGACATTATACGGTTTTGGTTCCGTTCAGTTCTGTTCAGTTCTGTTCAGTTCCGTTTAATTCATTATTTAATATTTAAAAAAGAGGGTGTAGTAAATGAATAATAAGTTAAATAATATGTTACAAAAGTTTATGGAAGAAAATGATGTTAAAAATATTGATGAAGCAAATGAAAAATTACAAGAATTTATTTTAAAGTATAATGCTGGTGCGATTGAGTATGAAAATACTCCTTTAGATGATGCTAATGAATTATTAGAAAAAGCTGAAAATGCTAAATCTAAAAAGCAAGCAATTAAATATGCGAAAGAAGCATATGAGGTGTGCCCTGATTGTTTTGATGCAATCTTATTTCAAGTTAATTTAGAAGATGATCCTATCAAAAAAACAAAAATGTTAGACGAAGGATTAAAACATGAAAAAACTAGATTAGAAAAAGAAAAATACTTTCAAAAAGATAATATTGGGCACTTTTATGGAATATTTGAAACTAGACCATACATAAGAGGCTTGTATGCTAAAGCACATTTTTATGCTTTTGAAGGTAAAATGAAACAAGCACGTGATATTTGTAAAGAAATATTAAGACTAAATGAAAATGATAATACGGGAGCTAGATATTTACTAATGGCAACATATGCTTGTCTTGAAGAAGAAGGCGATATGCTTAAATTACATAAAAAATATCAAGAAGAAACACTAGAAATGCTTCTACCTTTATATATTTTATACTTTAAACGTGATAATCAAAAAAGAGCTCAAATGTATTTAGACAAAGTAAACAAAGCTAATCCTAATTTTGTAAAATTTTTTAAAGGAACTATGAAAGCAAATCCTAATGTTACTCCAGGATATTATTCTGTGGGTGATTCTTCTGAAGTTATGATGTATCTAGAACAATATGGCTTTCTTTTAGCATCAGTACCAACAATTAGTGAATATGTTATAAAAAATAGTAAGAAATAATTTATTAATATCAATTCAATTATGGAAACTTTATCTTTTGATGGAGTTTTCTTTTTGTTTATGTTAGAATATTTTTGGCTAAAGGAGTGCAAATATGGAAAAGGTTATAATTATTAAATATGGTGAACTTAATACTAAGAAAGACAATATTAATTATTTTATAAAAGCATTAAGAAATGACTTAAGCAAGAAGATAGATAATGATGTAGAATATGACCATGGAAGAATGATTATTTTTGGTCAGACTAACGATAAAGTTAAAGATGCTTTAAATAAAACTTTTGGTATTCATGAGTATGAAATTGGTTATAAATTAGAAACTAATAATATAGATACAATTTCTTTAGAATTAGTTAAACTTGTTAAAGAAAGAGAATTTAATACATTTAAAGTAAGCACTAAGAGAAGTGATAAGTCTTATGAAATGAATAGTATGGAGATAAGTAAGCATCTTGGTGGAGTTGTTTTAAGAAATATTCCTGGTAAAAAGGTTGATGTGAGTAATCCTGATCTTCTTATTAATGTTGAAATTAGAAAAGATTATTCTCTAATTTATTTTGATAAAGAAAAGGGATTAGGCGGTTATCCTTTAGGTACACTTGGAAAAGGTATGCTTATGCTTAGTGGAGGAATAGATTCTCCAGTAGCGGGTTATTTAGCAATGAAAAGGGGAGTAAGATTAGAGTGTGTATATTTTGATAGTCCTCCACATACTAGTAAAGAAGCATTAAATAAGGTTCTTACTTTAGCAGAAAAGTTATCAGATTATAGTAATTATATAAAAGTACATATTATCCATTTTACAGATATCCAAGAAGCTATTTATAAGAATTGCCCTAAAGAGTACATGATTACTATTATGCGTAGATGTATGTATAGAATAGCGGAGATGCTTGCTCATAGAGAAAACTGTAAGTGTATTGTTAATGGGGAAAGTATTGGACAGGTTGCTAGTCAAACATTAACTAGTATGAATGCGATTAATGAGGTAGTAAAGATGCCAGTTATTAGACCAGTATGTTGCTTAGATAAATTAGAAATTATTGATATAGCTAAAAAAATAGGAACATACGAAACAAGCATCCTTCCTTATGAAGACTGCTGCACAATATTTGTGCCGGAACATCCAGTTATTAATCCAGAGAAGGAACTTGCTAGAGAATACGAAGAAAAATTTGATTATAACGCTTTAATTAAAGAAGCAATTAAGACTAAAGAAACAATTACTTTACCTAGAAAAGAAGAAGAGTTTGATAATATTTTATAAGATATCATCCATAATAAAAGTGGGTGATATTTTTTGAAGGGTTATAGTTTAGAAGGAAGTAATAAAGATAAAGTTATGAATGAGTATAATAATTTATATGGTTTTAATTTAAAAGATAAAGAAGAAGATATGTTTAAAAGCTATATTAAACCTAAATATAGTGATGGATTTAAAAAACTAAATAAATAGTAGAGTATAAAAATCAGTTTGCACTTTAAGAAAGAATATTATATACTTACTATAGGATGGTAGTGAGTATAAGATGGAAGAATTAGAAAAGAATATTAATAAAAGAAAAATATATATAAGTTTATTAGTCTCTGTTATATGTATAATAGGTGTTTCTTATGCTTTTTTTGTATTATATTTAAGACAAACTGATAATAACGCAGTAACAGCATTATCATGTTTTACTTCAACTTTAACAGAAGAAAATAGTGCAATAAATTTAACAGATGAGTTTCCAGTAACTGATGAAGATGGAATAAAAAAGACACCATTTACATTTAAAATTACTAATAACTGTAATAACTATGTAAAAGCATATATTACAATAGATCCTTTAAAAGAAGGAACAGCTAACTATATTCTTAGTAAATATATGAAAGCTAATGTGTCTACTAAAGGGACAACCGATGGTACATCACTTATAATTGGAACCCAAAATACTAAAGTACTTGATAATAAACATACCGGATATATTGTTAAAGAAGTAGGGCTAAACTCTAAAGAAAGCAAAGAATTTGATTTAAGACTATGGATAGATTACGATACTACTAAAGAACAAGCAGCAGGTATGACATATTTAAGTCAGGTAGTTATTGTTACAGAGCCTGGAAATGAGCCAACTTTTGCTGAAACAATACTAGCAAATAATGAAGTAAAGACACCACTTACAACACCAGGTAGTGAAGTAAGTGCTCATACTAAAGATGATGTTAAAAGTCAAACAACAAGTGTTTCTTCAAAATCCCAAGCTTATTACTTTACATATGGTACTGGTTATGAAGCAAATGGTACTAAGTTTAATTTAACGGGCGCATCAGTAACAAGTGATACATATGCTAATTCTTACTCTAGTTTAGTTGGTAAATATTTACCAAATATTTATTTACCAAGTGCTGGCTCAGATACTGCCGGAACAATGAAAAAAACAACTAATTTAGGTAGTGTATATTATGTAGTAAGTGCTACTTCGAGTAGTTTTACATACAAAGAAATAACATCAAATAAAAATACAACAGAAGCAGAACTTGCTAGTACAGAAGATGATTATGGCACATCTTACTACTTTAGAGGAGCAGTTAAAAATAATTATGTACAATTTGCTAATAAATGCTGGAGAATAGTAAGAATAACAGGCGATGGTTCAGTAAAACTAGTACTTCATAATGATAATACTTCAAATGCTGCTAATCCTTGCTCATCAGCTAATAATAGCACTAATGCAGCATTTGCAAGATACTCTGATGAAACATACACAAGTGCATTTAATGAAAAATATGATGATAATGCATATGTAGGATTTAAGTATGGAACGCCAGGTTCTAGTACATATGAAGCTACTCATGCTAACACTAATAAGAGCACAATACTAACTAATTTAGAAACATGGAATACAAATAATTTAAAAGATTATGCTTATAAAATTGCAGATACTGTATGGTGTAATGATAAAACAAATGTAACTGATACAAGTTATGATCCATGGGATATGACACCAAATGGTTATGGATATGGTACAAATGTAACTTACTATGGTGCTACACAAAGATTAGAAAGTGCAGATGCAAAAGCTGGAGGCACGGGCCCTAGTTTAAAGTGTAATGGAGAATTAAGTAAAATAACATCTAAAGTAGGTTTAATAACAGCAGATGAAATAGCATTTGCTGGTTCTGTGTCAGGAGAATATAATTGTTCTACATATTTACAAGAAAATGCAACTGGAGCCAATTGGTGGTCTTTGTCGCCTAACGTCTTCTATGGCGGCTACGCTTACGTTTGGTTCGAGTCCTCGGGCACCTTGCGCCGCGGCATCGTTGGCGGCTACTATGGTGTTCGCCCGGTCATTTCTCTTATATCTTCAACTACAATTTCTGGTGGATCTGGCACCTCAGAAGACCCTTACATCATAGAGTAATATTAAATATCAACGTGAGTTGGTATTTTTTCATATTTGTGGTATAATAGGCGAACTTACAAAGGGGGAATTTATGTGAAAGAGTTATTTCTAAGATTATATAATGGAGATATGTCTGCAAGAGAAGAAATTATTTCTAATAATATGAAACTAGTATATTATTTAGTTCATAAAAGTGGGTTCGATAATACTGAGGACAATTATCAAATAGGACTAATTGGTCTTATAAGGGCTGTTGATACATTTGATATTTATAGTAGTTATAGTTTTAGCACTTACGCAGCTAAATGTATTAAGAATGAATTAAATATATATTATAGAAGTTATTATAAAGAAAAAGCTGAGTATATTTTAGACGCTCCAAACAATAAAACAAGAAACGAACCACTTATTGAATATATCAGTGATGGCGTAGATATTACAAGTAATATTGATAGTAAAAGTTTTATTGAAGTTCTTACGAGACTAGTTACAAGTATAGATAATGAAAGAGATAAGAAGATATTAAATTTATATCTTGGACTTAATGGTAAAAATTATAGACAAAAAGATATTGCTGATATTTTTGGTTTGGATAAAAGTACTGTAGGTAGACTAATAAGAAAATATTTAGAACTATTTAAGATTTATGTTAGTGAGCTTGGTACTGGAGATAAACCTATAAGTATAAAAGAAAGATTTAAAGATTATTCTAGTTTTAAACTTAGATATTTAATAAGAAGGCTTAGTGATGAAGATAGAACTCTTGTATTAAAAAGATTAGATAATGCTGATAAGAGTTTAAGTGAAGAAGAAATACTAAGACTTTATAAAGATATACTACCAGAGATTAGTAATTCATTTAAGAATGTTAATGCTGAAAAGAAACTTTTCCGTAGAGTTAATAGAGATATTGTTGCATTAATTTCTTTAATAGATATACATAGAAAACAAGTAAAAGATATAATAACAGATAGTAATGATTATGAAAGAAAAGAATTATTGGGTTTAATTGGTGTTGCAAGAGCAGTTTTAGATAGTGATAATTATACAGAATCTAGTAATAAAGTTATAGAATATGTAAAAAAAGAAATAGATAAGAACGTTTTAGTAACGGACGACATCTTATATAAATGTGCAAGAATTGTTCAAAAGGGGGCAACATCATTTATTGATAGTTTAATTGCTTCTGGAGAAGATAAAAATATTTTAGAAACTTATTATTATGATTTAAAAAGTAAGATAGATTCTGGCAGAGAAGCATCTAAAGCAAATGCCATCATTGGAAAAAGTATTAATAGTCAGATAGATTTTATTGATGATTACGTAGTTAGCAAGAAAGTATATGAAAGAGCCCTAGACTTTATAAAGTCTTCTAAATATAAGAAATTATTAGAAGTGCTTTACACTAATGAACTTAGCATTTATGTAATGCTTAAAGGATTATGTGGTAAAGTTTATGATAAGCAAGATATAGCATATTACTTTGGAATAACTGTAAAAGAAGTTGATGATACTTACGCAAAAGTTTCTAAAATAGTAAGAGAGTATAAAATAGAAGATAAAACTTGTGTTAGTGTAGGATTTAAAAAGGAATATAAGAATATGCTTTAGGGCATGTTTTTTTCTTTTGCATCAAAAAATTATGGCAATATTCGCACTTTTCTAGTATAATAAGTCTTGGGTGATTTAGGAATGAAAATATTAAGTGTTAATGCTGGTTCATCTTCATTAAAGTTTACTTTATTTGAGATGCCAGAAGAGAAAGAACTTATTAGTGGAGTTTTTGAAAGAATTGGAATTGAAAACTCATTTTATACTATTAAGTTAAATGGAGAAAAGATTAAAAAGGAAGCTGTTTTAGCTAATCATACTGATGCAGTTAAGATTTTAACTCAAGAATTACTTGACAATAATATTGTTGAGGATTTAAGTGAGATTAAAGCTATTGGACACAGAATGGTTCATGGTGGTGAAAAGTATGCTAGTAGTGTACTACTAACTGATGAAGTTATTAAAACTGTTGAAGAACTAAGCGATTTAGCACCTCTTCATAATCCAGCAAATTTAGTTGGTGTACGTGCATTTATGGAAGTTATTCCTGATGCTGTTTCAGTTGGTGTATTTGATACAGCATTCCATCAAACTATGGAAGAAGATAAATACTTATATCCAGTACCTTACGAGTGGTATGAAGATTATGGTGTTAGAAAGTATGGTTTCCATGGAACTAGTCACAAATACGTCAGTCAAAAGATGTCTGAAATACTAGGTAAAAGTGATGCTAAGATTATTACTTGTCATATTGGTAATGGAGGTAGTTTAGCTGCTGTTAAAGATGCTAAGTGTATTGATACATCTATGGGATTTACTCCTAACGCTGGTATTATTATGGGAAGTAGAAGTGGTGATATTGATGCTAGTTTAATCCCATATGTTATGAAAAAAAGTGGCATGAGTATTAGCGATATAGACACAGCCTTAAATAAGAAGAGTGGTTTACTTGGTATTAGTGGTGTTAGTAGTGATTCTAGAGATATAGAAGACGGTATTAAATCTGGTAATAGTAGATGTGAACTAGCTCAAAAAATGTATGTAGATAAGATTGTTAATTATATTGCTATGTATTATGTAGAATTAGGTGGAGTAGATGCTATTTGTTTTACAGCTGGTATAGGGGAAAAATCTCCGCTTACAAGACAACAAATTATTGAAAGTATTTCTTCTTTGGGTGCAAAATTAGACCCAATTGCCAATAAAGAAAGAAATGAATTTACAAAAATATCATCATCTGATTCTAAAATAGAATGTTTTATGGTACCAACAGATGAGGAAGTTATGATAGCTACAGATACGTATAATTTAATAGAAGGCTAATACCTTCTTTTCTTTTTTGTAAAATTATTGTATAATTGTGATAGATTGGATGGTAATATGAATATCTATAAAAAAATATACAAGGAAATAAAAAAAAATAATAGTATTGTAATTGCAAGACATATAGGTGCTGATCCTGATGCTTTAGGTTCACAATTTGCACTTAAAGAAATTATATTGAATTTATTTCCAGATAAAAAGGTGTATGCTGTTGGTAATCCCGCTAGTAGATTCAAATTTTTTGGTAATAGTGACAAAATAGATAATGTTGATACTACTAAGGGATTATGTATTGTACTTGATACTCCTGATATTAAGAGAATT
>OJAW01000891.1_pt1 | contig 18915 bp, 16 predicted proteins | sample 1589151 | NCBI WGS metagenome assembly OJAW01 (sample SAMN03283290) | human gut metagenome | biome: human-associated habitat; material: feces | host: Homo sapiens | place: Peru | collected 2012
CATTATAAATTAACATAGGTGTTCTGTCAACGTTTTTATTTTTATTTGAATTTCTTGATATTGTATAATTTGCATTTTTACTTAAGTATTCATTAATTTCTGAATCTGTTAATCCATAAGGAAAATGATCCCCAAACATAGCAATAACAGTATCTTCAAGTTTACCTTCACTTTTAAGTTCACTTAATAGTTCGCTTAATGCTTCATCTAAAGTTTTCATCTTTGATAAATATCTTCTTAAAGAAGTTGAATATCCACTGAATTTTTCATCATTCATATATTTATCCCCCATCTTAGATGATTGAAAATATGGTTGATGTGTTGTAACAGTTGCAAAGTATGACATGAATTTATTTTTATTCATGTAATATTTTTGAGCACTTTTAAACATATCTACATCGCTTGGCCATTCTTCATAAGGTTCTTCATAAGTCATTCCTAAGTCAGTTACACTATAGAATTTTTGACTACCTAGATTAACATGTATTTTACCTCTTCTATAGTATTTTTGAGTATAATCATGATAAGAACTTGTATAATAACCTTTATTATTAAATATATTAAATGCAGCAGTAAAATATTTATTAGATGCATATGTATTAGCTGTACATGTATTATTTATCGTAAATAAGCTTGTTAAAGCAGTAAATTCGTTATTACCCGTTGAACAGTTGTTTCTTGGTGTATAGTTATTTCTAAAAGATATTCCTTCGTTATACATTTTTGATAAAGTTGGAAAATCATCTTTATTAAGAATCGCTATTTCATTTACTGATTCAAGTAAAATAACAATTAAGTTCTTTCCTTCAAATTTACCAGTCATTTCATTTTTATCAGTAATTTTCCTATTTATAAAATAGTTATTTAATGTTTTATATGTTTCATCAGTAGTTGTATCAATTACCATCTTCCATGCTGTATCATCAATTGTACGAGTCATGTCAGTAACAACTTTATCATGTTTTTCTTCTTTTTTATCTTCTTTTTTGTTTTCTATATTTATAACTTTATCTGCATCTATTTTTAATTTATGTATTTCTTCTTTTGTTTCAAATAAGGAATCCCTTTTTATTTTATCGGCATCTTTTTTTGCTTTATCTATTATTGAATCAGCTTCTTTAGCCTCTTTTTTCTTTTTTAGAGAATTTATAACTAATATGCTAACTAATCCTACGATTAATCCAAGAACAAATAGTAAAATGGAGAAAACTGTTTCATTCATATGAACACCTCCATTCTTTAATATATATTTATAGAAAAAATTATTAATTTTAATTTAAACTATACAATTTAATTGTATCTTAGATTTCTTTTGTTGTCAAGTTATTTTGCTTTTTAAGATAAAGGAAAAAGGAATAAAACATTAGCTTTATTCCTTAATCATCAGAAAAGAAATCATCAAAGAAATCATCATCATTTGTATTATCTTGGTACATATTATTTATCGGTGTCGATTCAGCAATCGTTGAATTGTCACTGTTATCGTTAACAGTAGTATTTTTTATTTCGTTGGTACCTTTTGATTCGGCTTCTTTATTTGAAACAAGTTCTTCAAATGGTGTTTCCTTCTCTTCTTTTATTTCTTTTGTTGCTTCTTCTTCTTTTTCAATCTCTGCTATTTTGGCATCTATTTTTTTAACAAGATCATCGATGTTGAAACCGCCATCTTCATCAGGAGAAGTATTCTTTTCATTTAAGAACGGAGGTAAACCGCCACCGAATGGACTAGGCATTCCCATAAATGGATTAGAGCCACTAAAAGGATTTGCTCCTCCAAATGGATTTCCAGCCATTTGACCTGGCATTCCGCTACCCATTGCTTCCATTTTTTCTTTCTTTTTTGCTTTAACAAATTCTCTTATATCAAATAATTGTACTTCTCTTTTTTGCCTTACTGGAGGCACTGCTTTTGGATATGTTCTACCCCAATCAACTTCAAAATCTGTTTGAAATCTTGTTTTATATGGAAACTTTCTTCTTCTTATAATTATTATTTCAAATTTATTTAGTCTCTGTAAGTCACTTACTGTAACCAATGGTGTTGAAGCAGTCTTTTCTTTTTCTTTTGATTTAACCTCTCCACACATTTTACTTATTTCTTCAAGTGCAGCAAGTTCACTGCTTATTAAATATACTAAGTTACAGTTACCACGAATGGTATCACCATTTTCTTTACCATAAACTTGAGTTAATTGCGCAAAGTTTTGAATTATGAAAGTAAATCTTATTAATCTACTTCTAGCCGCTGTTACCATTGTTGTTACATCCTTTAATGGAGGCATATTGGCAAACTCATCTAGGATAAAATTAGTTCTAAATGGTAATTTTCCACCACTTTCTTGTGCTACATCTATTAACGTTTCATAACATTGCTTAATAAAAATAGTTGCTAGTGGATGTAATGTCTTCTTTTCATCTTGAACAATTAAGAAAACTGCTGTTTTATTTCTTCCGATAGTTCTCATATCAAAATCACTATATGATAGCATTTCTGATAAATTTTCTCTAGAAGAAAATAACTTTATTTTTTGCTTAAATGTTGCTATGATACCTTGCTTTGTTTCGTCGGCAGTGAAAACAGTACCTGAAGCGTTTATGTAAGCAGGTTTTGATGGATCTTTACCATTAAAATATTCTTTTATATAATTGTTATTTGGTCCCCCAAACCTTTCCTCACCTAAACTACACATTAGATTTAAACTATTTAAGTTTATTTGTTCTGGTGTTCCATCTTCAAATAATCCTAGTGCTAATCCAGTAAAATAATCTGCTGCTGTTTTTTCCCAGAATGGATCACCACTATTTTTTTCTTCATATAAGATATTTAATGCTAAATCATCTAGTAGTTCTATTGCTTTATCTGTATTTCCTTCTTTATATAACTGATATGGTAAACTCATTGGATTCCAAGCGTTACCATGTTGTGGCTCTCTAAAATTAAGAGTTATTATGTTATATCCTTCGGCTTTTAAAAGTTCTGCTGTTTCCTCGTATAGTTCACCTTTAGGATCGGTTAAAATCATTGACTCATCATGCTTAGCTAATAATTTTATCATTGGTTTTGCTACAATTACAGTTTTACCGGAACCAGTAGCACCCATTACTAAATAATGATCTTCTCCATTATCTACCCACATTTTACCTTTTTTACTATATAAAGGAATTCCTGCGGCATCTATTTTTTCATCTTTAATATTTACTTCAACCAAGCCATTCTTAAATTCTTTATCAGTAGCCCATTTTGTATAACCTTTTTCTTTTTTACCACCTATTGAAAAGCCAAATCCTTTATCACGATCAAAAATATATGATTTGACTGCCATAAATATTCCTATTAGGGCTGCTAAAAACAAGAAAAAAGTCATTCCAATATATCTTGCTGTAAAAGCTTTAAATGGTAAAAAGCCATAAAATTTTCCTTCTGTAGCTATGCTTGATGCATTTAATACACCTATTGCACATAAGTATAATAAGAATACACAAAAAGCTATAAATATAATTAAATCTTTCTTTTCTACCTTTATTTTCATATGCTAAATCGCCCTCCAAAATTTCTATCATTATTATAGCATTAATAATTTAAAATGTAAACGTTTTAATCAAAGAAAAAACAAATAACATTGGTCAATGTTATTTATTCTTCAGTAGTAGTTTCGTCATAGAAATAAACACTTGCTGTGTAGTTCATAATATCTTTTTCATTAAATACATATTTATTCTTATTTTTATCTACCACTGTATAAATTCTTTTTGAATCAGTATTACTTAATAAACATTTATCTGCTGATGTTGTTATTTTCTTATAATTATCTTTTACATATTTTTCATATTCTTCTAAAGAATAAGTTTTTTTGCTTTGTTCATCTAGTATGTTATAAGCTTCTTCAATATTATTATTCATTTTATCAATGTAATCTGATAGATAAAACACACATACTTGTTCTTTAGTTATTAAACTAGAATCCTTCATTTTATTGTTACTGTTACTTTCAATAGTTATTTTTTTGATATTATCTATTATTTTTTTATAATTATCTTTTTGTTCTAGTGGATATACAGCATATGATAATGTATCAAACTCAGTTAATACTAGTACTCTAAAGTTGTTTTCGATTTCTTCATTGCCATCATATGTTATTTGATTTATTTTTCCTTCTATATAATATATATAATCATTTTTTATTTTTACATATTCCATTTTACTTACTTTTATATTTGAGTCAATAGGAAACTTTTTAACTACATCAAAAATATTGTTAGTAGTTATTTCTTTATTATTGATATATTTTGTATATAATATATCATATAGTTTACTATTATCAGCTGAGGAATTATAGTCTAAATAATTATTTACGTAATTAGTGACTGCAAAGAAAGTGTTGTATTCATTTACTGGTTCTAATCTTTCACTATTACTCTTTCTATTTAATAGTAAAAATATTACTACAATAATTAAACAAATTACCACAATTGTAACAAATGTTTTTACATCATCTTTTTTCATATTTTCCCCTTTACTTACATCCATTTTTTACATAGTCTGAAAAGTTCTTTGAATTTTCAGCTCTTCCAGTACATGTTGCTTCAGCATTATTTGGCCTTTCAAACTTTTTACAAAATTCCTTTGTTAAATCATAGGCACTTTTTCTACCATTAACTAAGTCATTATATAAATCTGGATAACCATTTTTTAATTCATATGTTAAAAAGTCTAATTGGCCTCCTATCGTATCATAAGTGTCTGGAAAAGTATTTTTTAGATTATCCCAGCGACCATTGTGCCACTGACATAATCCATAACTTGTTGGAGTACCATTTTCATAATCTCCTAAAACATTTGGATCAAATTTATGATCACTTTCTGAATTGATGTTGGTCATTAATGCGATTACTCCATTTTGTGAATATTCACTATTGGATAGAGTTAAACAAACTGTTTGTTTATTACTATCACCTTCAACTGTTGTACTTGTTTTAGATACTGGCCTAGGATTTTCCATGGATACATAGTTTAAACCATCAACCTTTTCACCATTTACTCTTACTTCAAAATGTAAGTGAGTTCCGGTAGAACGACCACTGCTACCCATTTTTCCAATAACTTGTCCTTTAATTACTTCTTCTCCTGCAGTTACTGTTATGGAATTTTCATATAAGTGGGCATATAAGGTTCTTGTTCCATCACTATGTTCTATAATGACATAGTTACCATAGCCACCACCACATGAATCTAATGTTGATCTGGATGGACAGTTTGTTACATCACTTGAAGTTGGATATATAACAGTTCCACTTTGGGCTGCAATTATGTTTACAGTTCCTAGTTTTTGACCGGTTGACGCTATATCTGTAGCCCCATGATTTTTTATTTCGCCAGTAAATGGATCTTCTCTTTCACCAAACGATGAAGTTATGGAAGTAGAAGTTGGTTCTCCTGTAGCAAATAATTTTCCATTTATTGTTTCTGTACTATCGCTACCTATTGGCCACCAATATGATGATGAAGATATTATATCAGAATAACTTAAGGAATCACCACTTCCTGTTCCATCGGCGATATTTATTATTCCTAAACTCATAAGTGGAGTTATTAATACAACTAAAAATATTACAATGAAAAAGAAACCAGTAGCAGCACCAATTATTATTAGTTTTACTTTTAATGGTAATGTTTTCCATAATATTTTAGTTTTACTGTTTCTTGTTTCTTCTTCATTCATAATATTCACCACCTAATAGTGATTAAAAACCACCGCCTGAGCCAAATGACTCTAATTCATCTTCTGTTACTATAACGTTAATTTGCATTCTTCTATTACCACATACAAATAATGCTTCACCTTGACTAAATCTTTTTATTGATTCCTTTTCATTATCATTTAAATCTATTAGCATAGATAAATCTTCTACAGCTTGCTTCTTTAAGCCCATTACTAAATAGTATGAAGAATTATCAAAAATTGCTTTACCGTGCATTAATATTCCATCAGCAACAAAATCTGAAGGCTGCTGAGTTATTATTATTGTACCAGTATTATATTTTCTGGCTCTTCTTTGAACCTGAGCTAAGAATTCTGCTCCCAATTCGTTTTTTGCTCCTAATAATACATGAGCTTCATCAACAGACAACACTGTATTAACATTTGGATTTAAACATAATCCCCATGCGAATTTAAGTACATTGAATAGTAAAGCGTTTCTAATATTAGCATCAGAATTCATAAGTTCTTTTATATTAAATACCAAGAAATCACTGCCAGTATTTATTGATGTATGACCATTAAAGTAATATTTTAATTCTCTTACTAAAGGTCTTAATTTCAATTCAAGTCTTTCCATTACATCTCTTTCATGTGTTTTTTCAGTCATTGATGTTAATTTACTTGTTACTGTTATATATACATCACTAAAAGTCGGATAATCTTTAGATGTAAATTTTGAAAAATCAGATGTAAATGTTATACCAAATCTTGCATATGTATCTTGCACCACTCCACTAAATAAAGCCAAGACATCTTCTTCAATATCAGGAGAATAGTATTTCATAAATGCTTTTAATGATTGTAATGTTTTATTTAAAACTGTATATCCCAAACCATTTCTTATTTCGTTTTCATCAGCATCCATTATTACTTCTAGTGGATTTACCATACCATATTCTCCACCTTTACCAAGATCTACAACGTCACCGCCATGCATCTTAGTCATTTCACTGATTTCACCTTCAGGGTCTACTGCTACTATTTGATATCCATTTCTTATATGACTTCTAAGTATTAACTTAGCAGCAGTTGATTTACCACTACCAGAAGTACCTAATATAATCATATTGGCATTATTTCTGTTGCTCTCTTTTTTTAATTGATATAAGAATTGATTAAATAATACTACACCACCAGAAAAGTCTACTCCTAGTAATGTTGATAATCCATCATCCTTAATACTATCAAATATAAAAGGATACATAGCTGCCATTGTTGGTGATGGCATAGGAGTACCTATTCTGTCTTCAATTGGCTGCTTTTCAAATATTGGTAAGATAGACTTTAATACTCTTTCTTGTTCAAATCTTAATGGAATTGCTCTTAATTCCATAGCATCCATATAATTTTTAAGACTAACTTTTTTCATTTCAAGTTCTTCTCTAGTATTAGCAGTTACCATAATATGCATTTGGAAATCAAATGTTTTTGCTTGTGAAGCAGTAAACTGTTGAATAAAATATTCTAGTGAATCAACATCTTGTCTTATTCTTTCTTGAATGGTTCTATCTTTTTCCTGTTGATATCTACTTTTTAAATCAGAAATTTCTTTATTTAACATTTTTGCTAATACTGTAAAAGGTACAGGTATATGTTTTATAACTAATTTAACACCGGACATATTTGTTAAATTAGATAGATATCCTGGTCCTATAAATCTTGGATAAGATATTACAGTAAGTATAGTTGCATATTTATCACTTATGACGAAATCAGAAGGATTAAATTGTAGTCCTTTAGGAGCTAGTTCACTTTTAAAACTCATTATGAAATCACCGTCCCAAATTTAGTTGTCATACCACTATTAAGGAAATTATCTAATATTATTCTTAAATCGTCATTTGACACCTGTGTAGATTCAAGTCCTGCATTAGCTAGTCCAGTTACTAATGTTCTAAGTTTTTTCTGAATTAAATCATCATTTTTTTCTTTAAACAAAATGTAATACTCAGTATCTGTTATATTATTATTCATAAAATCATTAGCTTTATCAATATCTTGATTAATTAATTTTCTAACTGCTGGATTAGAAGTCTGATTGTATAATAATTGTAGTCTTGCTAAATAATTATTTAAATCGACTGGGCGATCCGCTGATATTAACCAAAACTCAAAATCAATAGTATTATAGAAATTTTTTAGTGATATTAAGGTATTATCTTGCGTACCCTGATCTAAAATAAAGATATTTCTAGGTCTTATTTTAACTCCTGTTACTTTCTTTTTATTATCTAGTACAATCATACCATTAGAAATATTTCTAATAGGTATCCAATCCTCTGTATACTTAGAATTATTTTTTGTTTTTGTCATCGACTGCAAGCTTGTCATAAAAACACCAACCTCTCCATATATAATTTCTTCTTTCATTATAGAACCTAAAGATACTTTGTATTGCACAAAGTACATTATGATAATTTGGTATTGGCACTACTAGCAAGCCTGTTACACAAACAGGCAAGCATGCTAATAGTACTAATAATGTACTTGAGGATTGGACTATCATTAACAACAGTAATGATAATCCTGCACCTGTACCAAACATTATCAAATCTATTGGTCTAAATATATTGAATATTAATGTACCTCTCTTAGCGTTAGCTGGTACTAAATAGCCATTCACTATGTATCACACTCCTTTTTATTTTATTTTTTGGCATCATTTTTAGCGGCTTCTAAGCCCTTAATCTTTTTACCTTCATCTTTTATACGCTTATCTACACCGGCGTTATCTCTTACAGCTTTAGCTAATTCTTCAGAATGGATATTCATATATGCTATGTCTTCAGGACTACTTGCCATTCCCTGAATTTCTGTGGCTAAATTAGCATCATCAATCGTAATTTTTTGGCCCGTAGAACTAAGCCCAATCCATTGTACTTTTCCATATGCATCTTTGGACTGCTTTAAGCTTCTGATAAATGAATAACTATCATATGATAAATTATGATCTCTAACTGCTTCTTCGGCACTTTTCCAAATAGCACCTCTAGACGATTCTGCTGCCTGTTGTTGCCATTGAGCCTCTTTTATCATTCCTTCGGCCTTAGTATCTAATCCGGCAAAACCAGATATTGAATCCAATATAGAATCTTTAACAGTATATCCTGCTGCTTGTTTTAAATCTCTCTTATCTCTATTATCATTTGTTTGCTGTACAACACTCTTAACACCTTTTAAATCTTTTATTTTTCTTCCTTTATTGAGACCACTTGCAGCTCCGCCAATCACCGATGCTCCGGTGCCAAATACTCCTTTTGTCGCTTGCCATAATTTTTGACCCGTGGTTCCTTCGCTTTCTTTCCAATTTTTTCTAATACTTCCTGCACCATAAAGTAAATTAGATGCTGCAGCACCAGCTGCGCCTAATGCTGCTCCTGCTCCAAATAAACCAACTTTTTTTGCTTCTTCTGGCATTTTTAAACTATAGCTAAATCCAGCTGCTCCTTCTAATGCCGGGAATATTTCTTTAATTAGGTTTGGTACTTTTTTTGTAAATACTAGTACAGCAATTATAATTATTACACCAATGTATGCTGTTTGCCAATTATTACTGTTAGAATGGCCAGCTGTTAAAATTGTGCTGATTGTATCATTTTCCCATATGTTTTGAAGTACAAATATTGCAAAATAAATTATCATTGTTCTTAAAAAGAAATCTAAAAATGTTGTTAAACATTGTTGACCCCATTTTTTTAACTTATCTTCACCTTGTGGAGTTATATACATCATTATTGGAACTGGTGCTATTATTTGTAAGTAAGCTAATTGTATAACTCTTACACCAACCTGTATTGTATATGTAAGTAATATATATAATACAATTGCTCCCACTACCAAGGCGATAAAACCTCCGCCATCAAAAGTAGCTATATATTCGCCATTTTTATCTTTATCAGTTATACACTTATATGCTTCAGTTAACTCCCCATTATTTTTTGCTATACTATTGTATATTACACTTTTACCTGAAGAATCATTAGTTATAAGTGGTGCACAATATGCATCTGTTCCTGTTGCATCTGGATTTAATCTAAAAAACGATGTAAATACCTCTGCACTTAATTCTGCTCCAAAATCATCTGAAGCACCAGCATTAGAATTAAAAATTACTTTTGATATTATGTGATTATCAATAATTAAATTTTGAACTTTAAATGCTAAGTTAAATAATGTTGATGTACTGCCTAATAGTATAATTGATATCAATATCTTTTTTATTATATTTCCCATTCCCTTTTTATTATCAGTCATGGCATCAGGATCTACGATATATTGTATAAATGCAAATGTTAATCTGAATAACATAAAAATCCCAATAATTAGGCCAACTCTTCTGAATATGCCTGCGATTTGATCATCAGTTATTATTTTTGCTGTTCCTAACTTTTCAAACATAAAATACGTCATATATATTAATCTGTATATCCCATCGCATAGTGTTAGCATAAATGTTCTTATGCCATCCATTATTGCATCGCCTACACTACTTAAAAATCCTCCTAAAACGTACATTACCATACACCTCCTATTTAATACATGTGTCTGGGCTAATATCGCTCCATACACTATTTGCTACACTCAATATCATATTAACAAATATTGGTGCTAAAAATACTAATACAGCTGCTACTATCCTTTTAATAAATTTTTCTCTTGTTTTCTTCATATCATCTTCAGTTTTTGAAAACACAGCTTTACTAAAGTCTAATATTCCTAATACTATCAATAGTATTGGAACGCAAATTCTTATCCATTTCATTATTTCATTTATAAAATTTACTACATCTTGACCGAATAATTGTTCACAATTTTCTGGATTTAAATCATCATTGTTTTTATTTTGTTCTGTATCAGTACCATTTTCGTATACGTATGCTGTAGCGACATGCGTCCTGCTTGTTCTATTTAACGAGTATATTGTCTTTGTTGTTTCGCCTTCCGTGAATGTCTCTCTATATATGAACGTTGGACAACCCTTATTCATATTATACCTATTAACTAAAACATCATTATCAATGATATGCCATTTATAATTTGAATCTTCTTTTTCTGAAGTTGATTGTACTTCAACATTTCCCGTTAATGTATGTTCTTCAATAAGTTTTATATTATTATTTTCATTATTATTGAAATATAAATATAAGCCAATGACTTTATCGTCTTTGTTCTCGTTTTCAGTACTTTGCTCAAAAAGTTTATATTTGCATCCCATTAACCAATTTCCATTAGTAACTTCGTTATTAATAATTTGATTATCAGGTGTTGTGTCTTTCACTATATCTTCATGTATTAACTTTTTAAAATCCAATCCTGGATTAGAAAATGAAAGACTAACTACCTTTTTACTAGAATAATCAGCAAAGCCAGGACATTTATTTAATTCTGTTTCACTAGCTATTTTTGCTTCTGAATCTTCTTTCCAACTACTATCATTTATTTCGGGTTGTTTTTTGCTTTTTGTCGTATATATTTTATGTGTTCCATCTGATAGTTGAACAAATTTGATTGCAGGTTGTCTCCATCCTTTTTCATATACACACGTTAATTCAGTAGCTGCTGATACATTATTTATACATACTATACTTGAAATCATAATCGTAAATATTAATAATACTTTGTTTTTCATATTTTTCACTCCATTTCAAGCCTAATAAGGCCCAAGAATTCACTATAACTAAATTATAGCATATAAAATTGAAAAAAGAAATCATTTTTTTATGATTTCTTGTATATTTATACTTATTCTCTGATTAGTTTCCAACAATTTGCCCATGAAGTTGTATCTGAACCTTCAATACCAATCTTTGTAATTGCTCCCATAACTATTTGGACAATCCATACTACACAGAATACAAGTACAGCATAGATAAATCTATTAAGAAGCGCTTTTTTAGCTTTCTTTACCTCATCTTCTTTACTTGAGATAACTGCTTTTCCTAAATCAATAGAACCTAGAACAATTAATAATATTGGTACACCAATCCAAACTGCATTTATAATAATTCCAACTACATTCCATAGTGGTCTAAATTCTTCAGTACAAATATTCGCTGCTAAAGTTAACATAATATTCCCTCCTTAAATATACTTATATAATACACTAAAACTATTAAAAAGTCAATTGTTTTGCCTTTTATTTACATAGTTTTAATTATATTTTGTTTATCTAGCCCTTGATTTTTCTCCTAGTTCTTCATTTCTTGCATTCAAAAGTTTATTTTTTTGCTCTTGAAGTGCTTGTATTAATAGCTGTTTTTGAACCATATTTTCTTTATGTTTAGAATCATATTCTTCTCTTTCTTTAGTATTTAATGCCTCTATCATTCCACTATAATGATCCTCATTTCTAGTTCTTCTGTTTCTCTCTTCCTGTATTTCAGCATTTCTAATTGCATTTTGTCTATTTTTTTCTTCCTTTTCTTTTTGTTTGTTTATTCTGTATTCCGTTATTTTGGCTATTTGTTCAGAAGTAAAATTTAAAACATTATTTTTAGCTTCATTAATAATTATCATTCCTGTACCTACCGCTGTTAAACCTTTTATTTCTATCTTGTCAAAAATATCTCTTATTTTTAAATCTATATTTTTTGTTGTTAAAGTTTTTAAAAATGTATTCTTTGTTCTCCCTATCTTTGACTTTATTGAATTTGTTTTTTGACTTATACCATTTTTAAATTTTAACTTTCTTTCTTGTATTTGTTGTTCTTCTAAGGCTCTTGTGTTTTCTCTATTTCTTGCTCTTCTATTTGCTTCTTCTAGTAATTCTGCTCTTTTAATTGCCTCTTCTCTTTCCTTTTGATAGTGGGCTATTTCTCTATTTAATTTTTGAATATATATTGCACTTTGTAATTGTTTATAAGTGTTAATAATATTATTCTCAACCCTTTTTAATACTGCTTTTTTCTCGCTAATATAAACTTTTCCAAGTATCTTTAAGTTTCTTGATACTACTTTTATACTGTTTTTTAATTCTTCTTTTGCTATTTGTAGTTCATTATTATTCATTTTATATCCCACCTATCTTATGAAAATATTACATTTATTATTTCTAAAAGATTTTGTTTTACTTTTTTATCTTCTATATCAATTAACTTATCATAACCTTCTTCGTCTTTTATTATTTCAGATGTAAATATATCAGAAGTTTCATCACCTCTATCTACAGAATATATAACATATTCTCTATTATCTATACTTACTATTTTTAATACCTCAGCCTCTTTTTCTTTTCCATCTATTTCTATATTAAATTTTTGATTTTCCACACTAATCACTTCCCTTTCTATTATTTATTATACTATAATCTACTATTATTTACAATTGTTTTTAAAAAAAGAAAAATAGTATTGTAAAATGAAAAAGTAAATTCCAGTTTTACTATATTCAAGGAGAATTTATTCTTACACACAATTCCACTTTCAAATTTGTAAAGTTAATTTTTTTGTATAGTACATTACTTTGTCGTTTTAACTAATGAAAGGAAGACATATTTTATATCAAATAAACTCATAATAATAAACATTTAACTTTTATTTTAAAAAAATTGCTCAAATAAAATAGAAAGTTGTTCAAACAAAATTGATATTAACAGATTTATAGATAAAAAAATTTTAAATTTACTTAATATCACAAAAATTGAAAGGGATAAAGTTGTCTTGAAACCTTATCTCCTAAAACATAATAATTAAAAATAATTCTCATTGCTCAAATTATAACCACCACATTATATAGATGTTTCTTATACATCTTAATTTCACTTTATAAAACTTGAATTTGCATTTTCATTTTACACTAAAAATGTTCGCTTTCTATTTTATTAAACATATCATTATATTATTATTCCTGTTGTTCTTTTGAGGCAATAACTTTTTGATATTTTATTCAAATTTTGTATTCTCTCTAATATTATTTTTAAATTTTCATACAATATCTTTTCGTTATCAATAAATATTTTACCCAATTCTATATTTTGATAATAATGTATTGCATTTAAATTATAATTATTAATTAACTCTTCCAAATATAATTTAAATTTATTATCCGCCATAGATTCAGTAAATTTTTGATTTGGAACTAATACTGATAACAAGTTTATAATAAATCTATCATAAAATTCTTTATTTTCCTCTGTTATATTTAAAAATACATCATAAATATCTTTCATTTTTCCATCTTCTTCAAAAAAATTTAATAGTATTCTATAGTCCTGTAATATTTCAGGGTATTCTACTATATACTTTCTTACTTTTATTAAATAATAAGCAAATTTATCTACAATCAATCCAGAGTTATTATAACAAATACTCATATTATTATTTAGAAAAATTAATGAATCTATAACAATATCAACATTTTCTCTTTTTTTAACTAAATTTGAATTGCATGCCTTAACATACCCAACAAGTGAACTCTTTAATTCTCCGGTGGATATAGTATAATTTTGTTTCATTTTCTTTAATATTAATCTGCTTAACTTTAAATTTAAATCAATTTTATTATATGGAATATTTAAATCCTTTAAATATGATATATATTCTAGTAAAGCTATAAAATGTTCGAAATCAAAATATTCTTTTGATTTTGTCTTTTCAAATGTTTTTATATGTTCTATTTCATGGCAAATTGTTACATAGGTATAAAACTTTTTCCACTCTTCAGGTAAACCAGCATATTTACTACTATTTATAACCAATTTATATTCTGATTTTTTTGGTTCAGGAATTATATATCCATAGCAATTTATAATACTTACTGACAATAGTTTTAATACTATATTTTTTAGGTTTTCTTGTTCTGTTTCTATTTTAAAAACTTTACTGCAAAATTCTTTATATTCTTTATTCATTTTTTCTCCTTAATTTTTATTATTTACTCATTTTTTTCTTTTGTTTTTATCTTTTTCTTAACACTATTATCTATTATGTCAAGTGTTTCACTACTAATTTCGTTACTTTCTGTTTTAGTTTTTAATAAGTAACTTCTAAATGTTTTTAATTCTATAATTAAATTTTCTTTATTTAACTGACTTTGTTCTATAACAGTTCTTATTAATTCTTTATCTATTTCTTTTTCTTCTGCTTCTATTTTTCTCTCTTCACGTACTTCTAATTTTTTTTCTAAGTATTTAATTTTTATCCAATTATATCTTTGCAACATTACGCAATATAAATCTTTTATTAACCATAGAAATAATATTATTATTATTAATGGATTAAATTTTAATACTATGGTTAATATTACTGCTGGTATATCAAATAATAGATTTTTGATATGTATTGTACCATTATAATACAAATACTTCTTGAAATCATCCACTGATTGCTTATTAATACTATTCTTTATATGGTAATTAATGTTTTTCTTACCATCTTTTTTGTGAATGATTTTTTCTAATTTGAACACCGCTTTTTTAAATGATTTTATACCTAGAAACTCATATATTTTTGATTCTATTTTATACTTTTTTGTCATTTTTCTCCCCCCTTAATTTATAACTAGAATATATTTAATTATAAATAATTTATATAACAAAATACTATTACTATGTCAGTGATTAATTATCAATCTTAATAATACATTAAAATTTAACTATTATATATGTCTGATGATTCAATATAATAGTTAAAAAAATAGTCAAAACAGGCTATTTTTTTAGATTCCTAATTTTAGGTAATTCTAATTGTGCATTTTCTTCTTCACTATTTGATTCTAGATTTTCCTTATTTTCATTTTCTTCCCTAATAATTTCCTCAATAACTCTTTGTAATGCAGTTAAATAAATGTACATTTCTTCCTTTGATTTAAAACTATCAATCAAATTTAACATTTTTTCTGCGTCTTCAGGCTTCTTTAAATATAATACGGTTGGCTTATAATCTTTATCGTGTCCTTTATGAAATTTATCATATATTTGTTTTGCCATTTGTTCTGTTTTTATGTAATCGTTATTGTCCTCTGTACGTACTATAATGTCAGGGTCCGAAGATTCACCAGCTGCAACCATAATACCTCCTATTGTTGTAGATACTAGCCCACCTTGAATACCGTACTCAGATATAATAGTTCCTACAGTAGTTATACTTGGAGATAACGAAGTTCCGTATTTAATTAATTCTATTATAAAATCAATATCTGCCATAATTTTCCTCCTTGACTAATATTATATAACAATAATTAGAAAAGTCAATAAAAAATAGTCAAAACCTATTATATTGTCAAAACTTATTATGAAAATCTTTTTTACGTATGTCAAAAAGAAAGTTTATTTTGTTTACATTATTTCATAATAAAAAAGGTTCTTCGAAATTAATGGGACCTAGATAAAAACTAGTTCAAAAATTATGAACTAGTTTTTTGTTACAAAAAAAATAAAGACATTAACACACATTTCTAGTACAATATATAGTCAAAAATAGAAAGTACGAGGTGTGTAATTAATGTCTTTATCTAATTGTATAACAAATTTACCAAATTTTAAAGAGGAAAACTTAATTTTTAATGAAAATTTTTTTGAAAGTAGAATTATTAGTGGTGTAAGGTGCACAATTATAAAGGGATATTTAAAAAATGACTTTGAATATTGTCCTAAATGTGATTGTATAAATGAAAATACTATTATTAAAAAAGGTAGAAAAAAATGTTTAATAAAAATAAATAAAATATCAGAAATAAATTCTTATTTAGAACTTGATAAACAAGTTTATAAATGCAAGAATTGTAATCATAAAATAGTTGCACAATCGAGTATCGTTGATTATAGATGTAGAATTAGTAATTATGTTAAACTTGCTATCTTTAATTGTGCCAAAGAGATAATGTCTAAAAGTCTAATTTCAAGACTATATAATGTTTCTGATAATACTGTCCAAAATGTATTTAACGCAATGTTTCATAATGATAAAATTTATAAAAATCATTTACCAAAGGCTATCTGTATAGACAAATTTACTTTTAAAAGCAAAATGTTTGCATTTAATATTTGCAATGTAAAGAATGATAAAACAATAGATGTTGTTCTTGATAGGACTACATATAATCTAGATAAATATTTTGCTCATTATACTGAAGATGCTCGTGAGAATGTTAGATTTGTTGTAATGGATATGTATAGTCCATATATTACTTTAATAGAAAAATGGTTTCCTAATGTTAAAATAATTATAGATTTATTTCGTATAGTTCAGTTATTAAGTAAAAGCTTAAATAAATGTCGTATTAATGTTATGAAAGAAAATAAAAGTGATAGAAATAAATTCAAAAGTTATTGGAGATTAATATTAAAATCTAGATTTGATTTAAATAATAGTTCTTGGAAGAAATTCAGATGTTTCAAAGATTTAATGACAGAAATAGATGTAATTGATTATTTATTAAATAAAAGTTCAGTTTTAGAAAATACATATGATTTATATCAAGATATACTATATTACTTACAACATAGAGATTATAACGGTTTTGATAAAGTTATTAGCAAAGAATATAATAATCTTTCTCCTTATATGGATACGACATTAAAGACACTCAAAAAATATTCTAAATACATTAAAAACACTTTAGAATATTCATATAATAATGGAGTAATGGAAAGAAATAATAACACCTGTAAATTAATTAAAAGAATTTCTTTTGGTTTTAGAAATTTTATAAATATGAAATCTAGAATTATGATAATAACAAATATATTTAGAAAAGCAAAAAGAGAATACCATACAAAATATAGTATTCCCAAATTTGCATAACTAATTTGTTTCATGTCACCTTAATTTCGAAGAACCTTAAAAAGAAAAATAGTATTGTCTACTATTTAAATTTTAAAAAGTCAAATATACTTTTCTTCTTTTCAGTGCTCTCTTCTTTTTTTATATACCCTAATTTTTCTAATAATGGTAATAATATATCACTATTATCTTTTTTATCATTCAATGGTGGTATTATGTAATACGTTTTTATTTTTGTTTCTACCTCAAAGTCTGCTACTTCAGATTCTGAAAGTAGACATTTATTTAATATTACTTTTTTACCTTTTACATCATTTAATAATTTAGGATTTATCATTGCCAATTTATTTAATTTAAGTATTGATGGTTCTATTAAATATAATACATCAGTACATAAGTATTCTTTATTTGATTTATTTAGATCTAATAAAAATAAATCTATACTATTATATTTACTAATCATTGTATCTATTTCATCATCTTTTACTGTTATAGCATCATTATCTTTAAAATATGTAAAATCTCTTTTATTTACTTCTAATATCATAACACTATAATAATTACTTAATACTTTTTTTAGCATATATATTAAAGAAGTAGATCCAGCTGAATCAGTAATATTTTTTACTCCTATTATTCTCTTATTAGGCACCAAATGAGAGAATTCATTGGTATTATTATCATCTTGTTTAGATGAATCTATTTTTTGTAAATAGGCTACATCACGATATACATTAGGATTAGTATATAGATACATTAAACTATTTTTATCTTTAGTAAAATTATAAATTCCCATATTAACTAACTTAGCTAAAAATTCTTCTGAATCACTTATACTGTCATCTTTATCTAATAATAGTATAACTTTATCCATATTTATTCCCATTGATAATTTTTGTAAGTTTGTTAGGTCCTTATAATCTTTAATAGCTGTTATATCTAAAAACATTTTATTGAAGAAAAAGTTCTTAAACTGAGATATTATTTCATCAACAGTATACTCTCCTTCTAATTTTTTTGACACTTCAATATCTAATTCATTTAGCACATTACTATATTTATTTGATATTACTGTATCCATTATTCTGTTATCCTTTCAATTTTACGTGTTTCACCATTTATAGGAATCTCAAAATGTAAATTCCAGAATGGAAATTCTATATAAGCAAATGTTCTCACTTTATAGTAACTACTCTTAAGCCCATCAACTGAACTATCTTGTTCTATTTTTGATATACAAATTCCCCTTTCACTTACATAATCTGCTCCAGGACAATTATTGTCTTCAGTGATTCCATTAACCCTATATGAGATACTTTCTAAGTAATCATCTATTTGACCAAATATTCCAGAGGTTATCTTACTATAATCTTTACCTTCTGTTCCATCATCCCATTCTCTTATTCCTTCATTTTGCTCTATGATATCTATTA
>OJAW01000894.1_pt1 | contig 18864 bp, 9 predicted proteins | sample 1589151 | NCBI WGS metagenome assembly OJAW01 (sample SAMN03283290) | human gut metagenome | biome: human-associated habitat; material: feces | host: Homo sapiens | place: Peru | collected 2012
TGCTTCTTCTGTCAACACCACTTTTAGCTTGTTGATGCCCATTTTGTTTTGAATTACAGTACAAAGATAACGCTTTGTTTCCAAACTACGATACAAAAATTCGGTTTTTCATTAAATCAGACCTCATCTTTAACACTCTCACAACTTGATAGTATCAGATACGCAACTTATTCACTCTTTTATTTCCCTAAATTTGGAAATTCAAAAATAGGGGAGAAAAAATGAATGTGAAAATTTCTCCTTACATGCTTCCACTCGTCTCCATACGTCTGTCATTTCTGGCTCCTGCCAAATGACATCCCAACGAACCTTCTCTTTTCATCAACAAACCATCCAGACAATAGGCTGGCAATTGCCTGGCGGTCAACTATCTGATTTCCATAATATTACGACAAAAAACCAGACAATCTGACAGTTTTTCAGAAATTCTCGTTTTTACTAAGAATCAGCGATATGGGCAACTTTTGCTCATATCGACCAACTTAAATTAATTCCGCCAACGGGTAAGACAAACTAAATCCACTCTTCTAAAATACCAAAATCCAAGCAAACCCTAATGACCGATTCGGGTTAAAACTGAAATATGGTTATTGCGACATGAACTTATTAGGCTGCCGTCTGGCATCAATTCTGCCCTTAATGCCGACAGGGATAATGCCACTACTTCCAAGTCAGAGAACATTAGTGTCCAATTTTTATTGGACACTAATGCCTTGTTTCTTATTTTAAAGTCTTTAATTTGGGCATTTATTATCAAAATCTGTCGTAATCTCAATGGAAAAGTGAGATTACGACAGATTTCTTGTTTAAAAGTTGTCGTAATCTCGTATTTTCTGTAACTTTGCGACATATTCCATTAATATGAAATAGATATGAAGGAGAATATTATAGGCAGAGAACTTGAGATAGAAAAGCTTGAAAACTATAGTTCAAGTCGTAAATCTGAATTTATTGCTATCTATGGTAGACGACGTGTAGGCAAAACTTTTCTTGTGAAAGAACTGTTTGAAAATCAGTTTGCATTCCGTGTAACTGGCAAAGACAATGTAACTACCAAGGAACAGCTTGCAAATTTCAGCTTCGCACTTAACGACCAGTTAGGCATAGATACAGATGCTACCAATTGGTCGGAAGCCTTTCGACTTCTTCAGAAAGCATTGGAAAAGATGCCTAACGGAACTAAAATCATCTTCTTCGATGAACTCCCTTGGTTCGACACTTATGCATCCAACTTTATCAGCGCCTTAGAACATTTTTGGAACGATTGGGCTTCCTACCGTAGCGATATCAAACTGATAGCTTGCGGAAGTGCTACCACCTGGATGCTTAATCATGTTATCAATTCACGAGGAGGACTACACAATCGCATTACTCACAATATCCTGCTCTCGCCATTCAAGCTGCATGAGGTTGAAGAGTATTTTAAATCGCAAGGTTTCTATTATGAGCGACCTGAAATCATAGAGTGTTATATGGCGATGGGCGGTGTGGCTTATTACCTGTCTCTTTTCGAGAACAACAAAAGCGTAGCGCAAAATATTCAGCAACTTTGTTTCACACGTGGCGGAGAACTCTCCGAAGAGTTTGACCGTCTGTTCAATTCGCTTTTTAAGAAAGCCGACAATCATCTTGCCATAGTTACTGCCCTAAAGAATAAGGGAAAGGGTATGACTCGACTTGACTTGTTAGATGCTACAGGATTGGCTAACAACGGAAGGTTTAGTCTGATACTTAAGGAGTTAGAGCAATGTGATTTCATCCGAAGCTATACCCCATTCGGCAAGTCGAAGAAAGATATGATGTATCAGCTGACAGACCCATTCTGCCTGTTTTATTTCAAATTCATGCACAACAAGGGTTCATTCCTCGATAACTATTGGGTCAAGATGCAGACCACTGCTGAGTATGAGTCATGGTGTGGTCATGCCTTTGAAATCGTATGTCTTCACCACATCAACGAAATAGTCAAGGCTTTGGGCATAGACGGTAGCATCAACACTCCTTGTTCATGGTCTTATCGTCCTACTGCAAAAGTCATGGCAGATGAGGAGACTGACGAAGATTTGAAACATGGAACGCAAATAGACTTACTGATAGACCGTTCTGATAGATCGATTTCTGTCTGCGAAATGAAGTATTGTAATGGGGAATATGAAATCAGCAAGGCATACGATACCCACCTGGCACACCGTTTAAATGTGTTTAAGAAGGTGACGAAGACGACCAAAACTCTCATTCCAACCTTCATTACGCCATATGGGCTATATAATAATATGTATGCAAGAAAGATAAATAGGCAAGTAATAGGAAACGACTTATTCTTAGTGTCCCATTCTTGAGGTTTCCACCTCTTTTATTTCCTTTTTCTTTGTAGCCACCAAACTTATAGATGATGGTGAAAGTTACAATACTCTTCTGTAATATTTGTAATAAGAGAACTAATACGTAAACTTCATTAACGACAAGCACATTGGCAGAATTAAGTATGCACTAAATTAATTCCGCCAACAGGTAAAATATACATACCAGATGCGGTTATTTCAGATAAAAGTCCTATATTTGCCATCGGAAGATGGGATTTTGCTCAGTCCGTTGAGTAAAATTACTCAGTCGACTGAGTAAAATTATTCATTATGCTGAGTAAAACAACTTGAAAGCCCCCATTAAATATAGCAAGACTATACATATCACATCATCATCTATAAACAACAGACCATGTACAAAAGAAAGATATATGATACCATCATCAAGAGATTAGGTGAACAAAGAATGTTCATCCAAGTAATCATGGGACCACGACAGATTGGAAAATCTACCGTTATCAAGCAAGTATTGGATGATTTAAGTAAACCGTTTCTTTTCTATTCTGCCGACACCATACCTTCAACATCTTCCACTTGGATTAGCGATTGCTGGAATAATGCGCGTCTTCAAATGCGCACACAAGGACTTGAAGAAATGATCTTGGTTATTGACGAGATACAAAAACTTAAAAACTGGAGTGAATATGTAAAGAAAGAATGGGACGCTGATAGTATAAATCACATCAACATCAAAGTGGCATTATTAGGGTCATCAAGGGTGTTATTAGAAAAAGGATTGGCAGAATCTCTCATGGGACGATATGAGGAAATCAGAATGAGCCATTGGAGCTATCCAGAAATGAAAGAAGCCTTTGGAATGACTATTGAACAATACATCTATTTTGGAGGCTACCCAGGAGCTGCCATGCTTATTGGTGACGAAGAACGTTGGAAGAACTATGTTAGCGGAGCCATCATTGATGCTACTATAAACAAGGACATCTTGATGGATTCTCCAATAGGGAAGCCTGCTCTGCTTCGTCAAACTTTCGAATTGAGCGTAGCTTATTCGGGTAAGATACTTTCTCTAACAAAAATGCTGGGAATATTGCAAGATGCTGGCAACACAGTTACATTGGCAGGCTATCTAAATCTTTTGAGCGATAGCGGACTTGTCACGGGACTACAGAAATTCTCTATAGATGTAGCCCGCAAACGTGCCAGCATTCCTAAATACCAAGTGTACAACAATGCCTTATTGAGTTCTCAATTAGGTCTAACATTTCAAGAAGCCGTTTCTGATAGTAAGCAATGGGGACAATTCTTTGAATCCGCCATAGGAGCCTACATATTAAGCGAAGCTTTTACCCATCGTTTTGAAGTCTTTTACTGGCGAGAAGGCAACGACGAGGTTGACTTCATCCTCAAGAAGAATCAGAAATTCATAGCTATAGAAGCAAAAAGTAATGGAGAGGCTTATACCACGGGCTTAGAGCGTTTCCGCAATCTATTCCATCCGTCGGCAATATTTATCGTAGGCGAGAAAGGTATCTCCCCAGAAGTTTTCTTGAACATGGATCTAAGAAAACTATTCGAATAACTTAAGGACAAATAATTAGTAACCTGAGTTCAAAGTGGCAACGTGGAAGAAGAATCGTTTCGTATCTGACAGACATATTTGACACAATACAATAGGTAAACCCTGACCAAGAATGGCAAAAACTCATGGATTGTGATAAAAAAGTGTGAAAATATAGTAATAAATCAGAGTTTATTAATTCTGTTTTACAGAAAATACCTTACTTTGTAAACCAAACTTTATAAAATCATACAACTCTTATTAAATATAATTTATATGAGTATCAGTAAAGATGTCATCAAACAGTGCCTAATTAGTAAGCAGCGCGAAGTGGATGAGGCGGTGATTGTGAACCGTCCCACTGACTTTGAAGAGAATGGCAATTATGTGATAGTTGGCGTGAGACATGCGGGTAAGTCGTACCTGCTGTATCAGCGTGTGCGTCAGTTGCAGGCAGCAGGAAAGGGATGGGACGAGATTCTGTTTGTGGACTTTGAGGATGAGCGTCTGGCGGAATTCCAGACGGAGGACTTCAACAGTCTGTTAGAGGCTCATCTGGAACTGTATGGTAAGAAGCCGGTGGTGTTTCTGGACGAGGTGCAGAACATTCCTCACTGGGATAAGTTCGTGCGGAGATTGGCTGATGCGAAATACAGGGTGTATGTGACGGGCAGCAATGCGAAGATGCTGAGCAAAGAGGTGGCAACTACGCTGGGCGGACGGTTCTTTATCTATGATGCATACCCATATTCATTCAAAGAGTATCTGGCAGCACAGCAGGTAGAACTGAAGGAGCATTGGGAGTATGACACTATCCAAAGAAGTGAGGTGAAGCGGCATTTGAATGAATACTTTTATTACGGAGGTCTGCCAGAAATCCTGTCGTTTAAGAACAAAAGGGCAATGCTTTCAAGTCTTTACCAGAAAATCTACTTGGGTGACATCTGTGCGCGAAACAACATTAAGAACGACAGGGTGCTGAACATCCTGATCAAGAAAATGGCAGAGAGCGTGAAGCAACCTCTGTCGTATAACAGGCTGAAGAATGTGATTGTGTCAACGGGGGCACCTATCAGTGTGCCTACTACGATTGACTATGCGGGGTATGCCGCTGACAGTTGGCTTATATTGCCCATGGAGAATGAGGTTGGAAAGCTGACGGAGAAAGAGACTCAGAAGAAGTATTACTTTATCGATAACGGCTTGCTGAACCTGTTTCTGATGAACTCAGAGACATCATTACTGGAGAACATGGTAGCGGTGGAGTTGTGCAGACGATTTGGCAAGGAGAATGTGTTTTTCCTAAACGCTGAGAAGGAAATAGACTTCATAGTGTCTGAAGAGAAGTTGGCCATACAGGTGTCCTATAGCATCAAGGATGAGACCACATACAACAGGGAGGTGCCACCATTGGCTAAATATGCCAAGGCGCACGAGGATTGGAAGTGCCTGCTGATTACGTATGATGAGGAGGGTACAGAGGAGGGAATACCTGTGGTGCCGGTTTGGAAGTGGTTGATGTAGGCTATTGGGAGCACGAATCTTACTAATTGACACGATTAAGATATGGTTTGTTTACGCATTGTTTACGCAGAAACCAAAAACAGCGGCCTACGCCTTGGCGTAAGTCGCTGTAATAGAAATGTGGGCCATCTAGGGCTTGAACCTAGGACCTCCAGATTATGAGTCTGTTTGTGGGTAATTTATTGCCAGCTATAGTAGTGTTGCTAATCTTTCTTTCCTTTCTAAGTTTGCGCAAGAGATTATTTATCTTATATTCTTTCTGCTTGTCATCAAGTTGGTCAGGCAGTACATCCCAAAGCAGACGCACTATTTCAGGTTTCGTCAACGAACCATGATCCTTCAACGAATCGAGCAGCAACGCCTCACATTTCTTATCATCCAATCCCTTATGCTTGGAATATTCTATCTTCTGGTCTGTTACTTGAGCAATATCCTTTGCTATGAAGATATGTGGTAAACGACCTTCTATCAGTTTGCGCTTGCGGAGCATGGCAATAGCTTCTGGCGATATGCGCTTGCCTTTCTGTACAGAGTCTAACAGAACTGCATCTGTAAGAGACAGATTTCTGTTTTCTAACAGTAAGAGACTGTAGTTTTCATCAATGACGGTACCAGGTAAGGTCAAGACAACTTCTGTTGCTGTGGATTTGTCATAATCAGGCATTGGCAGATAACGTTCTTTTTGGCTCACAAACATCTTGTGAATGCCATAACCTTGGGTATCAATCATCTTGATATTTACCATAGCTTTTACCAGTGCTGGGTTGCGATAGTGCCTTGGTGTTTTCTCACCAGTTATATATTGGCAATAGTTTCCTTCAAAGAAGTAACCGTCATTTAGGAACGTCAGTTTGTCCTTGTCTTCCGTAACAATAATTCGTGCGTCGCTTTCGTACTTTTGATGAGCTATTGAATTATGAAGGCCTTCAAGAATGCTCTCCGTATCATATTTCCACACCTCGGCAGGAATAAGCGAGTTCTTCGGGTAAATCTTGAAGCGATAATTCCTTATTCTGTTCAGCAACTCACAGTAAAACGTACGGCAAATATCTTTGACGGATTTTTATGCAATACTGCCACTTTTTCCGCGCAAAGCATCATGTACAACTCTTGTTAAGTATTATTTCTCCCCAAAGGCAGACAAAAGACATAAAAAAAGATTCCCGGTGTATGTCAACCGAAAATCTCTTCCCAATGTTTGAAACGTTCCAAACCTTCGTCACCGAATTTTGCTATGCTGCGTTCTGCCTTCTCCACCGTCTTCTCCCTGTCGAGATGGGTCTTTGAAAAGAACTTGTCGGCATAGCATATCACCTGCTCTTCGAGGGTCTCCGGCAGGAAATCCCTATGGGGCAGAGGCAGGTCTTGCGCCTCTATCTCCCTCTTGCTGAGTCCTGCCCCTGTATGGCGTTCACACACACGGGCATGACGAGGCAGTCCCTCGCTGCGCAGCATCTCTGCTCCGAGAATGCCGTGGCGGATGTATGGTTCCGTGCCATGACAGTGTATGCCTGGAGCATCGGTCTTTATGATGCCGATGTCGTGGAGCATCGCCGCCTCTTCGATGAAGTCGCGGTCGAGATTCAGTTCGGGGTGCAAAGAAACAATCTGCAGCGCTTTCTGCGCCACAGATCGTGAGTGAACGATGAGGATGTGGCGCAACTCGCCATCATCCTCACCGCAATATTTGTCTATTATCGCTTCCCAATCAATCATGGTCGCGCTCTATATATCCTATCACGTCGCCGCGGTTCACCTTGCCGCCCTGGCGTGTGGCAATCTCCACGAGTTTGCCGCCGAGACAAGCAGGAACTTCAACGAACTGTCCCCATGGTGCCTGCACATAGCAGAAGGTCTGTCCCTCATCATAGTGCTGGCCGATGAACGGCTCGATGCATGGTGTGCACTCGCTTGAGCCCTGGAACTCGAAGAACACCTGTCCCTTAACCGGAGAGACAACGGCATCTGCCTTGGCATGCTTGAACTCTGCAATCTTTTCTGGTGTGAGGTTGCTTCCGAGCTTGGCGTCTCTTGCCTTCTGAAGGTCGGCGAGGAAACGCTTCTTTGCCATACCGTTCTTGAAGTCGCGATACTGCTCTGGGTGCATAGCCAACTCGAAGAGCTCTTCGTCGTCCTGACCATATTCCCATCCGTTCTCGTCCATCTCTTTTCTGAAGCCATCGAGAGCATTAGGAATGAGAGTGTGAGGATCGGCATCGGTGAATTCCTTGCCGTTCTTCTTTGCCAGAGCCACAATCTCGTCGTCGAGTTTGCCTGGGAGCGTACCGCTCTTGCCGAGGATCATACCCCACATGGCATCGTCCATCATCACGAAGCGGCCCTTGCCCTGAGCCATGGTGAGCAGGTTCATCAGGGCGATGTTCTTGACATACTGTGAGAATGGGGTTACGAGTGGCGGGAAGCCGACACGTGGCCATACGTAAGCCACCTCGTCGAAGAGCTTCACGAGCATCTCGTCGGTAGAATATTCCTCCTTGCCCTTAGAGCGGAGGATAGAGTTGATGGAGCGATGGATACCGGCGAGGTCGGCCATCATACTTCCCATCATACCGCCTGGCAGACCGCAACCGAGGAGCAGTGAGCTCATGATCTTGTTGCCTGGGTTGATGAAGCATCCCAACCAGTCGTCGATGAACTCCTGTGTGAGACGGCGTGCCTCCATATATGCGTTCATGTCGATTTCAGGAACGTCGAAACCTTCGTTCTTCAACATGCTCTGCACAGAGATGATGTCTGGATGAACCTTACCCCAAGACAATGGCTCGATGGCTGTATCGATAACGTCGCAACCGTTGTTGCAGACTTCGAGGATTGAAGCCATTGAAAGACCAGGACCTGAGTGGCCATGATACTGTATGATGATTTCAGGATGTTTGTCCTTGATAGACTTGGTGAGCTTTCCGAGCAATGCCGGCTGACCGATACCTGCCATATCCTTGAGACAGATTTCTGTAGCACCTGCTGCGATAAGCTTGTCGGCGATTGCCGAATAATATTCCACGGTGTGGACAGGCGAAGTGGTGATACAGAGTGTGGCCTGTGGTGTCATTCCTGCCTCAAGAGCCCACTTTATGCTCGGGATGATGTTTCTCACGTCGTTGAGTCCGCAGAAGATACGGGTGATGTCAACGCCCTGAGCGTGCTTCACTTTATATTGAAGTGCTCTCACATCGTCAGGCACCGGATACATACGCAGAGCGTTAAGACCGCGGTCGAGCATGTGAGTCTTTATACCCACCTCATTGAATGGCTTACAGAATGCTCTTACTGCCGCATTCGGATTTTCGCCGGCGAGAAGGTTGACTTGTTCAAAAGCTCCTCCATTGGTCTCCACACGAGAGAAGCATCCCATCTTGATTATCACAGGAGCGATGCGCTCCAACTGATCTTTGCGCGGCTGGAACTTGCCAGAAGATTGCCACATGTCTCGGTATACGAGACTGAACTGGATTTTCTTTTTCATTTCGTCTTCGATTTAAAGCGTAACAGGCTATTCTTAGCGGACATTCAAAATCACAACTACTATTCATGTCCCACCGAACTGAGTCTGTTGCGTGTGTTTTTATTTTGCAAATGTAATCGTTTTTTGGGAATAAACTAAATTCTGAACGAAAAAACTGCTTTCCAACTGCATTTTAATACAATTTATCGACCTTGGAGGGGAACGTTGTTCAACAATGTAAAATCAAGTTTACAAATTGTCCAGCTATCGCTCGTCAGGGTGTAAATCAACAATATTCACCCTGATACCGACCGCCTTATGTGCTCTTGCAGCGAGGGAACGCACGGGGCTGGAGCGGCTTTTGTCATCACCATAAAGAAGCCTCATCGTATGTGTCAAGCAGTCCTGATGACCGATTTAAGTTAAAACTATCGGTCAATCATTTCTTCATATCAAAAAATTGCATTATCTTTGCAGCGCTGAAATTGATTGTCTGCGTATATATATGTATTGTGACAGTTTTTCATGGCTCCGTAGCTTAGCTGAATAGAGCGTCAGATTCCGGTTCTGAAGGTCGTGGGTTTGAATCCCACCGGAGTCACCTGTTTATATATACGACAAACGATTTCTACATTATCCATCAATAATCATTATCCCATCAATAACTGATATCTGGAAAGAAAAAGTCCTGAAGGTCGTGGGTTTGAATCCCACCGGAGTCACTTGATATATATACGACAAGCAAATTCGGAATTGTCTCCCACTGATATAACATTACCCCCACCTACAGACCCAAGAATTGGTCATATAGCACAACTAACTGGTCTCATGATATAATAAGGTAGGATTGTGCGTTGATGACATTTTATGCATATTTTATACAAAAAGCAACATTTTTCAGTATTTTTTTTCCATTTTTTTATCAACCAATAGGTTTAATTTTTAAATTTGCAAACATCGGAAACAAAGGAATGTAAATTAATAAATTTATATTTTTACTATGAACAACAAACTTAATTTCATCATCACAGGTGCTACGGCTGCAATGCTACTATTGCCAATGCAGACAGAAGCACAGCAGCTTAGAGCAGGGCTGCTTGATCGGATTCCCGTATCGATGTTGCAGAAACCCGAAAAGTTTTCTCCGGCAGACTTGCGCAAATCTGAGGAGAAGGCAAAAGCAAGTTATCCAAAACTGTTCAAAGCTGGAAAATTTCTAAATCATAAGAAATTTTCCGGTCTCACAGAGATAAGCATGGGGGGGGGAATTTTGCCTCCAATGTCTCTTGAACCGAGAGTGCCTCTAAAGGCAGCCCAAAACGTATCAGGAAGAGAGTTGTGGGGAGCCATCGTAGGCGACAATACCTGGACTGACGACAACAAGCATTATGGACTCTACAAATTCAATGCTTTAAACAATATCGGCATCGAGCCTATTGGACTTAACAACAACATCGTGCCTAATGGTGGTGGCGCAATCATTGGCGACCGGTTGTATGTAGTAAACTATTTTGAATTCCTTGGAAGAGTATTCGTTTTCTTCTATCAGTTTGATGCCGACACTTATGAGCAGATAGGAGACGCTGATATCATATACGATATGTCTCTCATCGCAACCGAAACCGCAATGGCAGAAAACGGTACAATCTATGGAGCCTTCTACAGTGCTGACGGCAGTAGAATAGAACTTGGTATTGCAGACTATGAGAACAAGACCCGTTCTACTATCGGCACGCTGAACCACATGTATGTTGCACTCGGAATCACTAAAGAAAACGTATTGTATGGTGTGGCTACAGACGGTGACTTCTACAAGATTGACGTTTCAACTGCAGAAGAGACCCTAATCGGAAAAACCGGCATCAGCCTTGTTGACAACGATGCAGATTATTATTTGCAGAGCGGTGAAATCGACCAGAAGGACAATACTTTCTATTGGGCATGCGTTGACAATGAAGGAAACTCAAAACTCTACACTATCAACCTGACAACAGGTGCTGCAGAATTCGTGGGAGAATTCACTAACCAGAACCTCGTTACTATGCTGACTATTCCTGAGATTATCGCTGATGGTGCTCCTGCAGCAGTAACGGATTTGGCAGCAAACTTTACCGGCGGCAGTCTGACCGGAACTGTTTCATTCAAGTTGCCTACAAGCAACGTAAAGGGTGACAACCTTACAGGCGACGTGACATATACCATCACCGAGGGTACCAACATATTGAAGACTGGCACAGGTACTCCTGGTTCAATAGTTACGGAAAGCGTGACAATTGCTGAAGACGGAAACAAGCGCATTGTAGTCACAACTTCCAACTCTGAAGGCAAAGGACTGAAGACAAAGATCAATCAGTATATCGGCTACGACATTCCTAAGGCGGCAGAAAACCTGAAACTCGACATCAACGAAGAGACAGGCGACGTAAACATTACATGGGATGCCGTTACAGAGGGTCTCAATGGCGGATACATTGGCAACATCAAATATGATGTGGTACGCTATCCTGGAGAAACAGTAGTTGCCAAGGGTATTACAGAAAACTCTTTCTCAGAGAAGCTGAACGACAAGACACTTACAGCCTATACTTACGGTGTGAAGGCTTACAACGAAATGATGACCAGCGCTGAAACAAGAACAAACTACATGCTGTATGGTGACCCTATCGTTCCTCCATACTTAGAAGACTTCCAGAGCGAAGAATCCATGGCTTACTTCACAGTCATCAACTGCAACAATGACAAAGGCACATGGTCTTATTATAAGGATCGCGACGGATCTGCTATGGCCAGATACAATTACAACTCGGCCAACGCTGGTGACGACTGGCTCATCACTCCTCCGCTCAAGGTCGAGAAGGGCAAGATCTATACTGTCAAGTTCAAGGCAAGGTCTAATTCAGCAGCCTTCATAGAGAGACTTGAGGTGAAATATGGCTCAACAAAAACAGTTGAGGGCATGAAGAACGTGATTCTGGAGCCAACAGATCTTCCTGGCGACGCATTCCATGAATACACCAAGGAGATTACAGCTTCTGAAGACGGCACACTGTATATCGGATTCCACGCAATCAGTGACCCCGACGTACTCTATCTCAAACTCGACGACATCAGCGTAGGTGTAGGTATGCCAGATACAGCGCCTGATGCAGTCAGCGAGTTGAAAGCCGAACCAGCTGCCAAGGGAGTCAAGAATGCTACCATAAGCTTCACTGCTCCATCTAAGGCTATCAACGGAAATGCTCTCACCGGCAATGTGACACTGAAGATCAAACGCGGAGACACAGTCATCAAGGAATTGAAGGACGTGACTCCAGGCTCTAAGCAGTCGTTCGTGGATGTTGTTTCAGAAAACGGCTTCAAATCTTACAGCGTGACTTCTTCAAATGCTGATGGCGAAGGACGTTCTACAGAACCTATAACTATTTATGTAGGTATGGACTATCCTAACACGCCGGAATTGAGCGCTGCCGACAACATTTCTTCTATCAAGGTTTCATGGACCGACTCTGACACGGGTGTGTATGGCGGTTATGTTGACACTGAGGCAGTATCTCATAAGTTCTATACTCTCAAGCAAACCTCACAAGGCATCACACCTGAATTAGAGGCTGAAATCCCTGTCGGAACAAACTCATACGACACTGCCATCAACACAAACGAGGGCGAACAGGCATTAAAGCAGTATGGCGTATCTGCAGTAAACGAAGTGGGAGAAGGAATGATTGCCGTTACACCTTCCGTAATCGTAGGTAGACCTTATGCCATTCCGTTCTTCGAGAGTGTTCCTAATGCAGAACCTACATACGGCATGTGGTCGCTCGGAAGAAAGAATTTCACCATAGGTCTCAGCAAGGAATCTTCTGACGGCGACGGTGGATGCTTCGCAATGCAAAGCAATGCTGCCGATGGACAGGGAACTCTTGGTTCCGGCAAGATCAAGCTGACTGGTGCCATTAATCCTGTGCTCATATTCAGCCATAAAGCCAAGGCTGGTTCAAACACCAAGATCAAGGTTTTCGTTAACAAACCAGACGGCACCTTAGAGGAACTGAAGACTATCGACGCAGAGAAAGATGCAGGCAACTGGAGTCGCGAGTATATTTCTATAGATTCTAAATACACTTCTTTGCCATACGTCGTCCTGAAATTCATGGTGACTGCAAATGAGAATGAAATGATTTACCTCGATGAGATCTACGTTCGCGACGTATACGAAAGCGACCTCACTCTAAGTAACATCACTGCTCCTGATAAGATAAAGAAGGGAGAAACTGCAAAGGTTGACGTTGTTGTAACCAACTTCGGCAGCAACAATGCTGATGACTACGCAGTGAAGCTCTATGCTGGCGACAAGCTCGTTGAAAGCAAGGAAGAGAAGGGCGAACTTGTTCCGTTTGCTACGAAGACATACACGTTCAACTATGCTTCAAGCGTAATGGACAACAACAACACCGTTGAACTGAGGGCAGAGGTGGATTACGACTACGACCTGAACCCAGACGACAACAGCAAGTCTACCACTGTGGCATACGACATCTCTAACAAGCCACGCCCGGCAACAGTAAATGCAACTGAAAACGGTGACGGCAGCGTTAAGGTTACATGGTCTGCAATAGTTGAAGAACCAATGACTGTAGAAGACGGATTCGAAGAGTGTGACTCATGGGCACAGGATACTTTCGGAGATTGGACTACTTCACTTGGTTCTACACCAGCAAATGCCAAAAATGGAGGATTGTTCCAGGATATCAGATATCCTGGTCAGGGCGACAGATTCTCATTCGTAGTAGTGGATCCGCTGACAAACTGGATTACTCAGGATTATCTTGACGAAATACCATCGCTTAAACCTCATGCAGGAAGCAAGTATCTGGCTTCGTTCTATAAGTACAATTCTGACTCTCAGACTTCAGAATTCTACGATGCAGACAACTGGCTCATCAGCCCGGTTCTGAGCGGAAACAAACAGACTGTCTCATTCTGGGTATCTAACACCAATTTGCCAAACTCTCCTTTCCCAGAAACATTCGATATCCTGTACTCGAAGGAAGGAACAGACATCAGCAAGTTCGTGAAGATTGGCGAGACCCGTACTGCAAGCAAAGGCGAGTGGGAAGAGTTTACAGCTGAGCTTCCAGAGGGAGCAACACGCTTCGCTATCCATCACAACACGGCAAAAGAGACCAACTATCTATTCCAGATTGATGATATCAAGTACGAGACTGGCATTGGTAAGGTCACTGGCTACAAGATATACCGCGACGGTGAGTTGCTGAAGACCGTAGATGCCGACAAACTTGAGTTTACTGACGAAACAGCCGAAGGTGGCAAGACTTATGTATATGCGGTGGCAGCTGTATTCTCCGACGGCGAGTCTGAGGCTACTATAGCAACAGCTATCACAACCGGCATCGAGTCTGTCGAGAATGTAATCAAGGCTTCTTCTTACGATGTCTACACTGTTGACGGTAAGCTTATCGGAACAGGATTGAAGACTCTGAAGACTCTGAAGTCAGGATCTTACATCATCAACGACCAGAAGGTTATCATCAAATAAAGCTCTTGAGGCATTATTGATGACCATAATGTAATAAATACCACATCCGCCCCAAAAGACGGATGTGGCATTTCCTAAATCCTTAAAAAATATTTTTATATTATGATACACAACCTAACCAAAAGGACACTATGTGCACTGGCAGTAGCAATGTTCGCATTATTGCTGGCCACTGACACGGCAAACGCCAAACCACGTACCGCAGCGCAAATGAAACAAGCTGCAAAGTTAATCTTTGCCAAACACGGAAAGATGGGAAAAGCGGCATCTGCCAATATAAAGGTAAAGCAAATAGTAAAAAACGACGGTTACGTTATCTACAGCCGTGAAAACGGAGAAGGCTTTGCGGTAATAGCTACCGATGATGTAGCTCCCGAAGTGCTTGGATACTCTGATTCAAAGATAACTGCAGACATAACAAACGAGAACTTCCTCTGGTGGCTTAGAGCTGTGAACAACGTTGTAAAGCATGCCGCCAAGACCAATACCAAGATAAAGAAAGTGCCAAAACCTGACCCAAACAAATATGCTGCTTCGGTTGATGCTCTCTGTACATCAAAATGGGGACAGGAGAAGCCTTATTGGAACCTGTGTCCGATGGGCAAAAAAAGTAGATGCCTCACTGGATGCGTGGCAACGTCCACAGCCCAGGTGTTCTACTATCATAAAGGTCCGAGAAACGGTATGGGAACAAGAACCATATACTACCCGGCAAACAACACTGCAGGAACACCAGTGACTGCCGACTTTGAGAATGACATATACGACTGGGACAATATGCTGGACGTTTACACCCCTGGATTATATACAGCGGAACAGGGAAACGCCGTGGCTCTTCTGATGAGAGACTGCGGAGTGTCAGCAAACATGAAATACGATCCTGAAGCCAGCGGCACTTCACATAAAGAGTGTACTGAGGGTCTGAACAAATACTTCGGACTGACAGAAGCCACGTATATGTACCGCGACGATCATTCTGATGAAGAATGGATGGAGATGATTTACGACCAGATTACAAAAAAACTACCTATTATATATGGTGGCGATGACTGGAAGGGTGGACACTCTTTCGTTCTCGACGGATATGATGCCGAAGGACGAGTACACATCAACTGGGGATGGGAAGGAGACAAGGACGGCTTCTACGAAATAGACTTGCTTAACCCTTCAGGCTATGAGTTCTCAACCACTCAGGACGCTATAATAAACATCAAGCCGGAACGTGTAGAAATTTTCAAGACCGACAATGTAGAGATGGCAAAGGCTGGTACCCTGCAATCACTTATTGACGAAGAGAACTTCTTCAAATATGACACTCTGAGGATAAAGGGCGAAATAAACGGAACCGACCTTAAGACTATCAGAGCAATGGCAGGACGAGATGAATACGGAGAGAAGACCGACGGCAAACTGAGAGTAATCGATCTAAGCAATGCAAAGATAATAGCTGGCGGCGACGCATACCTCATGGAGTCGGGTTCTCCTTTGACGATAAACAACGACAACGTACTGCCCAAGAAGGCATTCTTCAATTGTATATCTCTGCGCCAAATCATTCTTCCAGAGGGAATAAAGAGCTTTGGAACTGGTGCTCTTGGAGGATGCAGCAGACTGAACACCGTTACTCTCATACCTGCCGAGGATGCAGACTTCAAGATTGTTGACGATATCTTGTATTCACTCGACGAGACCACAATTCTCGGTTCTTTGCCAAAGGTTAACAGTGAACTCAACATATCCGGCAAGGTAACAAGGATTGACGACTTCGCCTTCTCAGGAAGAGCACGTGTTCTGAAACTGACATTGGGCGAACAGCTGACTTCTATCGGCGAGAGAGCTTTTGGAGGCTGTGAACTGCTGAATGAAATCCGTGTAGTAAACAAGACACCTTTGACTGCACTCGGAACAAGTGTATTTGAGGATGTGGACAAAACTTCATGCAAACTGTATGTACGTGCTGGAAACACTGACAAGTTCAAGAGCGCTTCACAGTGGGGAGATTTTATAAATTTCGTAGAATTCGGTACAACTATAAAGGCACGTAATGCAATCCGTCTGTATGGCGAAGAGAATCCTAAGATGGGTTACTCTATAAACGGAGACTACGTTGTAGGTACTCCTGTCATCATCTGCGATGCTACACCGGAATCACCTGTCGGCAAATACCCTATCCGTATCGAGCCGGGTACGATAACGGAACCGGCTGTAGATTATGAAGAGGGCTTCCTTATCATCAAAAAAGCTCCTCTCACCGTTGGTGTGGAAGATGCAGTACGCGAGGAAGGACAGGCTAACCCGAACTTCAAGCTTACCTTCGAAGGCTTCAAGAACAACGATACAGAAGTGGAAGCATTCACAGAGCTGCCTGTAGCCACTTGCGAAGCTGACGAGAAATCACCTGTCGGCACTTATACTATTGTTGTAAGCGGTGGTGATTCAGAGAACTACAAGCTGTCGTATGAAACAGGAACACTGACCGTTACCGTTGCCACAGGAATTTCTGTTGCTGACAATATGGAGAATGCCCAGACATTCGACATCTACACCATTGACGGACAGCTGCTCATCAACAACGCCAAGAACCTCGGCGGACTGAACAAGGGCGTATATATCGTGGCTCCTAAAGACGGTGGAAACATGAACATGAAGAAAGTTATCATAAAATAATCTTTGTCCGCATGTCTTTTACATGCTGACTGATTACAAGTTGAAAGACTTGCATATTTTAACCCCCAAACGGTCATTAGCCGTTTGGGGGTTATCTATATCTATACTGTGATGTTTTCTTGATTTTCTAAAAGTATCCTGTTGTCGGGATTAATTTAGTGCACACTTAATCCTAATGACAGTTTGTATTAAAAATGAGAACGACGCTTGCCCCATGCGGGCAGAATTACAGCCAGATGGCTGTCAAATTGTTTCCTCATCCATTCCTTCTAAAACTTGTACTTCACCGTGGCCATTGCTTCTCTGCCCCGCAAAGGAAGGGAGAAATAACGGTAGTTGAAACCGGTGAAGGAAGCGTCTACATATTGCTTGCGGTTCAGGGCATTGTCGATACGCAGACCCAATTCCCATCTCTTGGATGGAGTATAGAGTAGCTTGGCATCGGCAAACAGGATGGAGTTATACTCACCCTTAGATGTCTCCAGCAAAGAGTAATCGCATGACACCGTAAGAGAGAGACGGCTGAGGGGCGAAAGCACAAGACTGAAATCGTTGAAAAGGCTTTTCAGCGTCTGACTGTTGCTGTTGGCATAACGGTCTTGCCAAGAGAGGTTGAAGGTTGACTCGTTGGTGACCTGCAGCCACGACAGATCATACCATCTTACCAACAGACACGACGTGGCGACATTCGACATTACACGCTGCTGCAGTCCGTTCTGCACCACCGGCAACTCATTGCGGCTATAGCTCACGGTGCCTTGTATGGCAACATGTACCTGTGTGAAAGTCTTCTCCGCCCGTGTCTGTGCCATGAGATAGCGTGTGGTGGCAGACTGCCACAGAGGAGTCAGCTTGGTGAGGTCGTTGCTGATATCATAGGCAAAACGCCAGTCGGAATGGCGCCACGACATTGTGGCAAGGAGGTTCCATGTGAACATGTTCACGAAATCGCCATAGTTTATCTTCAGCGACGCATTCGACGACCGTGCCCACCCCATGCGGTCTGGGGTAACGGTGAGAGTGCGGTAGTCAGAGCGGTAAGCCTGCGGCGTTATGACATCGTCGTCAGCGCTCTGCTGTATTGCCCCGGCGATGGTGAGTCGCCATTGGGGTGAGAAATTGTGGTTCCAGCGCACGGATGGCGAGAGGTATGTCCGGTTGACATGTCTTCCACCTGACCGCCATGGTATCTTTGCGGCATAATGGTTTACGGGACAATCCAGCACCAGTATGTCCTTGGAATAGCGCATGGTGTATGAAGGGGCAATGGTGTTGAGCAGACTGCTGTTGCCGTTGTCGTCGGCAGCGTCAATCCTCACCCTGTCTGAGAGATATGAGAATTCGTATCTCAGGTCGAGGATATGGCCAAGCAGCGGGAACGACGTGGAAATACTGTTGGCTGTCTTGAAGCGGTTGAAACCGATGCGCTCACGGATGTCATAGACTCCCCCGGCATCAGTCGCCGCCAACGTCTCGCTTCGGCGGAAGTAGAAAAGCGTGGAACCGATGTTGTAGGTATGCAGGCCGGAACTTATCGTCATCGCCAACTTGTTTTGGACGTATGACGGATGGCGTGTCACCTGCTGCCCCACCTGTCTGCCGTTGCTATAGATGTCGTTCTGACCCGTATGATAAGAGAGGGATGCCGACAGCTGGTCGAGGAGATACACTTTGGGGGCGTTCAGCTCGTATCTGAACTTTGGGGCGATGGTCTTCTCGCCCACCTTTATGCGGTTGCTCTGCGAGAGAGTGGCGGTATGTGCTCCGCCAT
>OJAW01000895.1_pt1 | contig 18849 bp, 19 predicted proteins | sample 1589151 | NCBI WGS metagenome assembly OJAW01 (sample SAMN03283290) | human gut metagenome | biome: human-associated habitat; material: feces | host: Homo sapiens | place: Peru | collected 2012
CTACTGTATTATATGTTTCACACTCAGTTGATTCAATTAAGAGTTTATGTGATAGAGTAGTATGGTTAGAACATGGTAAAGTAGTTGAAATTGGTGATACTAAAAAGGTATGTGACCACTATATTGAAACTGTTGTAGGGGAGGAATAAGTATGAAATTATTAACTGTAATAGTTCCTGTATATAATACAGAAAAATATATTAAAAGATGTTTAGATTCACTAGATAATGAAGAAGTAAATGATTTATTAGAAGTCTTAATAGTTAGTGATGGAAGTAAAGATAATGCTATAAATATTGCTAAGGAATATGAAAAGAGATTACCAGATACATTTAAAATAATTGAAAAAGAAAATGGCGGACATGGTTCAACAATTAATAAAGGATTAGAACTTGCTACTGGTAAATATTTTAGAGTATTAGATAGTGATGACTGGGTAGATAATAATGATTTTGTTACTTTTGTTAAGAAATTAAAGGAATTAGATGTAGATTTAGTAGTAACAGATTATAGAAAAGAATTTGTTTATGAAGGAAAAAGTGAAAAATTAGTTTATAAGGATTTGGAACCTAATAAGAAATATGATTTTGATACTTTTGATTTAAAACTATTAAATGGTGAATACTTTGTTATGGCAACTTCAACATATAAAACTGAAGTTCTTAGAAAGAGTAATTTAAAATTAATGGAAAAAACATTCTATGTAGATATGCAATATAATGTTGTACCAATACCTATGGTTAATGATTTTATTTATTTAGATTTAGATATTTATAGATACTTTATTGGTAGAGTAGAACAAAGTGTAAATACATCATCATTTGTAAAAAATCATAAAAATCATGATAAAGTAGTTAAATATTTAATTGAATATTATACTAATTTAAAAAATATTAGTGATGTAAAAAGAGAATATATAAAAATAATTATTAAATATATATTATTTACTCATTATTCAATATATTGTATTTATTTTAAACATAAAAAAGAAGGATATAAACTAGTAAAGGATTTTGATAAATATTTATATGATACAAATAAGGATTTATATGAAGTTAGTGATGTTTCTTTTATTAAGGTATATAGAAAATTGAAGTTTACTCCGACTTTATTAGTAATAAACAAAATGAAAAATACTTTAGTTAAATTTGGAAAGAGAATGATGTCTAGATGAAAAAAATATTAGTTATTACTTGGTTTTATCCACCAGTTAATTCTTCGGAAGGATTAGTTACATATAAGCTTTTAAATAATTCTAAATACGAATATGATGTTTTTACTCAAAAGAATTCTGCTTCTTGGAGTTACGGAAATAAAGAAACATTAGAAAATAAAGATAATGTTAATTCTATATTTGCTAAATCTAATAATTTAAAAGATTGGAAAAAGGAAGCAATTGAATACTTTAAAAATAATAAAGATAAATATGATATAGTTATGACTAGGTCTATGCCTCCAGAATCACACGAAGTAGGATTAAAAATAAAGAAAATTAAACCTAGTATTAAATGGATAGCATCTTTTGGAGATCCAATTGCTAATAATCCTTATGTTAATTTGAGTAAAAAAATGGATAATACAAGATTACTTATTAGAATTAAAAGATTACCTAAGAATATTGCAAGAAATCTAGTTAGAAAATGTATTACAGAAAATCCAATTCAAGATAAAACTATTAAGAATTCTGATATGATTATTTTTAATTCAGAAGAACAAAAGAAATATATGTTAGGAAATAAATATAAAGATAAGAATAGTATTGTTTTAGCACATTCTTATGATGAAAAGTTATATCCTAATAAAGTAAAAAAATATGAAGATAAAATACATATTACTTATATAGGTCATTTAGATAGAATAAGAACACCAAGAATATTTTTAGAAGCAATAAAAGAATTAAAAAATGAAGATGAAGAATTATTCAAGAAACTTGAGGTTGATTTTTATGGTAATTTATGTAGTGATGATAAATTATATATATTTGATAACTATTTGTATGATATAGTAAAATATAAGAAACAAGTATCATACTTAGAAAGTTTAAAAATAATGAAAGAAACTAATTTCTTATTACATATAGATGCTAATTTAAGTTTAGTTAATAATGAAAATATCTTTTTTGCAGCAAAGCTTGCTGATTATATTGGTAGTGGTACTCCGATTATTAGTATTACTATGTTAGATGGGGCAAGTGCTAATATATTAAGAAATATAAATGCTTTAGTTTTAACTTATAGTAAATCAGATATTAAGAATTATTTAAGAAAAATAGTTTATAATAATTATAAATTCGAATTAAATAAAGAAACATCTTTGGAATATAGTTCTAAAGAAGTAGCAAAGAAATTTGATAATATGGTTTCTTCAGAATTAGGAGTAAAAAATGAAAACTAAATATTTAATAATTGGTGGTGGTATCTCAGGATTAACACTAGCAAACTATGTTGATGATTATTTAATAATTGAGAAAGAAAATGAAGTTGGTGGATATTGTAAAACAATTAAAAAAGGAGATTATATTTGGGATTATGCAGGACATTTCTTTCATTTTAAAACTGAAGAATTTAAAACTAAATTTTTAGATGTTATTCCTAAAGAAGATATAATCTATCAAGATAAATGTACTAAAATATTATATAAAAATAAGTTAATAGATTATCCTTTTCAAACTAATATTCACGAACTAGATAAAGAGGAATTTATTGATTGTTTGTATGATTTATTTACTAAAGAAGAAAAAGATAATTATGATAATTTTTTAGATATGTTATATGGTAAATTTGGTAAAAGTATTGTAGAAAAGTTTTTAAAACCATATAATGAAAAGTTATATGCAATTGATTTAACAAAACTAGATGTTGATGCAATGGGAAGATTTTTCCCTTATGCTGATAAAGAAGCAATTATTAGAAATATGAAAGAAAGTAATAATAGTTCTTATAATAATAGTTTCTTATATCCAAAAAATGGTGCTGGTTCATTTATTAAAGTATTAAGTGATAATTTAGATAAGAATAAAATATTATTAAATACAGAGGTAAAAAGTATTGATATAGAAAATAAAAAAGTAACTTTATCTAGCGGGAAAGAAATTAATTATGAATATTTAATTAATACTATATCTTTACCTAAATTTATAAAGTTAACTAATAAAAATCTAGAACTTGCTAATTCGTTATCTTATAATAAAGTTTTAGTATTTAATCTAGGATTTAATAAAAAATCTAATTTAACTAAAGAACATTGGTTATATATTCCTAGTAAAGAATGTAATTACTATAGAATAGGATTTTATGATAATATCTTAAATCAAGATAAACTTAGTATGTATGTTGAAATAGGATATGGTAAAGATGATATAATTAGTGAAGAAGAAATAAAAAGACAATTAGATTTAACTATTAATAATTTATTAGAACAAGGTATTATAGATAAAGATACTAGATTATGTGATTATGTTTCTATAGTTATGGATCCGGCATATGTACACATTAATAGTGTTACAGATAAAGAAGTAAAAAAATACTTTAAAGATATGGAAAAATATAATGTATATAGTATTGGTAGATATGGTGGTTGGACTTATTGTTCTATGGAAGACTGTATGTTAGAGGCGAAGAATTTATCAGAAAAAATAAACTAAAAACTTTAAAAAGAAAAAGAGTTGAGTGTTATGGAAAAATATTATAAGGTAATGTATAAAGATAGTGCAAATAGTTTTTATAATCTATTAGAAGACTATCTAGTTAATAATAAAAAAGAATTTATTGTTACTGCTAATCCTGAAACTTTTATGAAATCTTTAGAAGACAAAGAAGTTACTAAATTATTATCTGATAAAAATACTCTTTTAGTACCAGATGGAATTGGTATAGTAAAGTCTTCAAAAATGTTAGGATATGATATTACTGAAAGAATTACTGGTATTGATATTGCTTATGAATTATTAAAATTAGGTAATAAATATCATAAAAAAATCTATTTATTTGGTTCAATGCAAAAAGTAATAGATATGATGTTAGAAGTATTAAAAAAAGATTATCCTAATCTAATAATAGTTGGTAGTTCTAATGGATATGTTAATGACAAAGATAAAGTCTTTGATGAAATATCTAAATTAAAACCTGATATTGTTTTAGTAGCACTTGGTATTCCTTTACAAGAAAAGTTAATATATAAACATTTAAATAAATTTGATAAAGGTATTTTTGTTGGAGTAGGTGGTTCTTTTGATGTAATTAGTGGTTATAAAAAAAGAGCGCCTAAGATATTTATTAAATTAAATTTAGAATGGTTATATAGAATAATAAAAGAACCAAAAAGAATTAAAAGATTTTTTGAATCTAATGTTAAATTTATGATTTATAATTATAAATTAAGAAAATCTAGGAGGTAGTAAATGATTAAAGTAATGACTGTTTTTGGTACTAGACCAGAAGCAATAAAGATGGCACCTTTAGTAAAAGAATTAGAAAGTAGAAAAGAAATAAAAAGTATTGTTTGTGTTACAGCACAACATAGAGAAATGTTAGACCAAGTTTTAGAAGTTTTTGATATAAAACCAGATTATGATTTAAATATTATGAAACCAGGTCAAACCTTATCTGAAATAACTAGTAGAGTATTAATGGGATTAGAAGAAGTAATAAAGAAAGAAGAACCAAATGTTATTTTAGTTCACGGAGATACTACTACTACATTTGCTGGAGCACTTGCAGCATTTTATAATAAAGTAGATATAGGTCACGTTGAAGCAGGTCTTAGAACATATAATAAATATTCGCCATTTCCTGAAGAAATGAATAGACAAATGGTTGATAGAGTAACTGATATGTTTTTTGCTCCAACGGAAGTATCAAAAAATAATTTACTTATTGAAAATATTAATGAAGATAAAATCTATATAACAGGTAATACTGCCATTGATGCAATGAAATATACTGTAAAAGAAGATTATAACAATGAAATATTTGATTATATTGGTAATGATAGAATGATATTACTAACCGCTCATAGAAGAGAAAATTTAGGAGAACCTATGTATAATATCTTTAGGGCAGTAAAAAGATTAGTGGAAGATATTCCTAATATTAAAGTAATTTATCCAATTCATTTAAATCCTAATATAAGAAAAATAGCAGATGAAGTAATAGGACATAATGATAGAATAAAAATAATTGAACCTCTTGAAGTAGTAGATTTTCATAATTTTATAAATAAAAGTTATATAATTTTAACTGATAGTGGTGGAATTCAAGAAGAAGCACCATCACTTGGTAAACCAGTTTTAGTTTTAAGAGATACTACTGAAAGGCCAGAAGGAATAACTGCAGGAACATTAAAACTAGTAGGAACAAATGAAGAAGAAATATATAATAATGCTAAAATATTATTAGAAAATGAAACAGAATATAATAAAATGAGTCACGCTTGTAATCCATATGGTGATGGTACAGCAAGTAAGCAAATAGTAGATGCAATAATTGAAAAATATAGGTAGGTGTAAGAATGAAAATATTAGTAACAGGTGGAACTGGATTTATTGGTAGTCATACGGTAGTAGAATTATTAAATAGTGGCTATGAAGTAATAGTAATTGATAATTTATCTAATTCTAAAATAGATGTTGTAGATAAAATAAAGAAAATAACTAATAAGAATTTTGACTTTTATGAAGAAGATGTTTGTAATAAAGAAGCATTAGAAAAGATATTTAAAGAAAATAAAATAGATGCAGTAATACATTTTGCAGGATATAAAGCAGTTGGAGAATCTGTAGAAAAACCATTAATGTATTATAGAAATAATCTAGATAGTACATTTAGTTTATGTGAAGTAATGAGTAAATATGGTTGTAAGAATTTTGTCTTTTCTTCATCTGCGACAGTATATGGTACACCAAAAAGTTTACCAATTAAAGAAGATTTTCCTATTGGAGACACTACTAATCCATATGGAACTAGTAAAGTAATGAATGAAAGAATATTAACAGATATTTATAATTCAGATAATTCTTGGAATATTGCTTTACTTAGATATTTTAATCCAATTGGAGCACATAAAAGTGGTTTAATTGGAGAAAATCCTAACGATATTCCAAATAATTTAATGCCTTACATTGTTAAAGTAGCAACTGGAGAATTACCAATTTTAAATATATTTGGTGATGATTATGATACAATTGATGGAACTGGAGTAAGAGATTATATTCATGTTGTTGATTTAGCAAAAGGACATATTAAAGCAATTGAATGGGTACTTAAAGGTAATGGAATAGATGCTTTTAATCTAGGAACTGGTAATGGATATAGTGTACTTGAACTAGTTAATGCTTTTAAAAAATACAATAATGTAGATGTTCCATATAAAATAGTAGGAAGAAGAAGTGGAGATATTGCTTCTTGTTATGCTGATGTTAGTTATGCTAAAAAAGTTTTAGGCTGGGAAAGTGTTTATGGTATTAAAGATATGGTAATAGATGCTTATAATTTTGTAAAAAATAACAAGTAGTATTGAAAAATAAATAAAACTATTATATAATTTATATAGTAGTTTTTTTGAGGTGAAATTATGGGGATTAAGGAAATTTTATTAATGGTTGGAGTAACTTTCTTATTTACGGTATTTTTTATTCCAGTAGTAAAGAAAATTGCTAATCATATTGGAGCATTAGATATTCCAAATGAAAGAAAAGTACATAAGGTACCAATTCCAAGATTAGGTGGTTTAGGAATATATGCTGGTTTCTTATTAGGTTATATGTTATTTTGTAATGAATCGTTGCAAATGAATTCAATACTTATTGGTAGTTTTATTATAATTATAACTGGTATAATTGATGATATTAAACCAATACCTGCGAAATATAAATTTTTAGGTCAAGTTGCTGGGGCAGCAGTAATACCATTATATGGTGGTATTATTCTAAAAGATATTAGTGCTTTTGGATTAAATATTGATTTTGGTTTTTTAAGTATTCCAGTAACTATTCTATTTATAGTATCAATAATTAATTGTATTAATTTAATTGATGGATTAGATGGACTTGCTGGAGGGCTTGCTTCGATATATTTTTTAACAATTGGAATAATAGCAATGATGCTTAATAATTCAAATGGATTAGATATAGTTTTAACATTTATAATGTTAGGTTCTACACTAGGTTTCTTATGGCATAATTTTAATCCAGCATCAATATTTATGGGAGACTCTGGTAGTATGTTTTTAGGATATATTATATCAGTAATTGCTTTATTAGGTTTTAAAAATGTAACATTAACATCATTTATTGTTCCAATGTTATTGCTTGCTATTCCGATATTAGATACATTCTTTGCTATATTAAGAAGAATTATTAATCATAAACCTATAACTATGCCAGATAAAAATCATTTACATCATCAATTACTTAGAATGAAGTTTTCGCAAAGAAAAACAGTATTAATTATATATATGGTTGATATATTATTTGCAATAGCATCAATTATATATGTTCTAGGAGATAGTCTTCAAGGAATAATTGTTTATGTAATATTACTTATTATTACTTTAATATTTATATTTAAAACCAATATTATTTGGGATAGAACTAAGAAGAATAAGAATTAATTATTCTTTTTTCTATTTTTATCTAAGAGTATGATATAATATAATTATATTAGAAATAATAATGAGGTGCGAAATGAATAATAGTGTTAGATTAACCCTTCCCACTATGAAGGATATATTTGGAACAGATGATTACAATACAGGTCAATTAAGAGTAATAGCAAAATATGGGGTAGCAAGCAATGTAACAGATTTAGCTTTGTTAAGTGGTGCAGATCCATATGTGTATAAAGGAAATATTTATGAAGGAGCATATTTTACTAAGTCACAAGAAAGTGTTGGTATGGGTTATCTCTTAGTTTGTGAAGGTGGTTGGTGTGGTATTAATGGAAATAGTTATACTAGAGATAAATGTATTAGACCAGTTATTGAAATGCCTTCAAATTATATAGAATTATGTAAAAATAGTAGATTTAATGATAAAGATGTTAGGGAAGTAGATTTTGGTGAATATCCACAAAATGCTCCTCCAAAAGATATACAAGAAATGCTTGAAGAAAAATATAGAAAAGGTGAATTTAAATTAACTGGAGCTAGTTATACTTTTAATAGATTTGATAATACTGTGGTACATAATTCTCCTTTTGAACCTGTTAAATATAATGAGTATGAATATAATGGTAAAAAATATATTAGAACAACTGTGGAGTCAAATTACATTGTTTTAAATAATGGTGAATGTCTTCGTGATGCAAAGGGAAGTTATGTTTGGATTGAAGTATCACCAGTTACTTGGTTGATTGATACAGAAGAACATAAGTTAATTTCTAAATATTGTTTACTTTCAGGAATTAGATTTGATAAAGAAGATTTATATGATGGAGATTTTTCTAAAACAGAAATGTATGATTATTTAGAAAAATATATGTCAAAAGAAATGATGCAAGGTACTTTAAAAACATATGTTAGTAGTAAACCTAAAACTGTTAATTCATATGGATTTAATTTTGAAAAAGTAAGTGAAGAAGATATAATAAGAGGTTCTGTTGAAAGTGGAATAGCGGTATTTTTACATGGTCCATCTTCTGAAGGCAAAAGTGCTAGAGTAAAACAAATTGATCCGGATTGTGAAATAATTTATCTTCGCAATGCTACACCAGATAGTTTAAATGGAAAAAGTGTATATAACACCGAAACAGGGGAAATGATTGATGTTCCTCCGACTTGGTTAAAAAAATTAAAAGAAAAGTGTGAACGAGAACCAGATAAACTACATATTTTGTTCTTTGATGAAATAACTAATGCTCTTCCAAGTATCCAAGGTATAGCATTTAATATAGTTTTAGATAGAGAAGTAAATGGTATTTGGAAATTACCAGATAATGCTAGAATTGTTGCGGCAGGTAATGATATGAAAGATTCACTTGCAGCCAACGAACTTGCTGAACCTTTATTTAATAGGTTTGCTCATGTTTATATAAAAACAACTACTGAAAGTTGGTTAAAATGGGCAAGTGAAAATAATATACATCCTGCGATTTATGCTTATATTGCTTATACTAGAGGTGAAGCGTTAAGAAGTAAATATGATGGTGAAAAGCCAAATGCTGATCCAAGAAAATGGGAAATGGCATCAAAAATGCTATATAAAACAAATAATCCGGAAATGTTAAGAGCATTAATAGGTGAAGACTTGACGGAAGAATTTATTCATTTTTGTAAATGTTCTGTAATAACTTTAGATGATGTAATAAATGATAGTTATAGTGAAAGTGATTTAACTATGTTAAATACTGCAGAAAGATATTCAACAATAATGGGATTATCTGGAGTAGATGAAGAAAACTTTGGAAAAGTTAGGGATTTTGTTTGTAAATTAGGACCAGAATTTGTATCAACGTTTGATAGTTTATGGTGTCGTAATGATGAACACAGGTTAGAAATAGTGGCAGAATATAGACTTACTGAAAATAAAGGAGTTGGAAGACGATAATGGATAGAAAAGAGTTATTACTTACTTATATTGAAAATAATGTTGTGCCAATACTTGTAGATTTTATATCAGGTAGTGATTTAGGTAATGCTATAATTTTACCAGCAAGTATTTCTAAAAGTGAATTAAACGGACATTATGAAGGAAAAGATTTTTTACCTCCGAAATGGTATCAAGAACTTACTTTTGAAAAAAATAGTAAAATATTAGTTATAGATAAAATAGATTCTGTATCTAAAGAAGAACAAACAAAGTTTATAGAATTATTAGAATATAGAAAAATATCTACTTTTATACTTCCTAAAAATTGTGTAATTATTGTTACAGCAAATGAGATTAATAAAGATAAAATTAATGAAGAATTATTCTCTTTAGTAGCAAGAATATGAGGTAATTATGTATGATATTGATTCGTTAAAAAGAAAAATGTTAATTAAATATCCATTCTTTGGTAGTACAATTACTAATGTAGAATATCAAGAACTATTAGATATAGATACTGCTGCAACTGATGGAAATAAAATATATTATAATCCTGAATTTTTAGGTGGATTAACTATTGAAGAACAAATATTTATACTAGCTCATGAAGTTTGTCATATTGCTTTTAATCATATATCAAGAAGAAAAGATAAAGATAAAAATTTATGGAATATTGCTACTGATGCTGTAATTAATCAGTTATTAAAAAAAGATGGATTAAAGATGTTAGATGGTTTGATAGATATTCCAGAAGCAATTGATTATGATGCTGAAACATATTATGAAAAATTATTGCAAGAACAAAAAGAAAATCCTGATTTTGATAGAAAAGCAGGTAATGATTCTCATGAAATGTGGGAAAATACTGACATAAAAGAAATTGGTAAAACAGATACTTTGGAAAAAGAAGATGATATTAGTGAAAAAGATGCTTTCAAAAAAAATAGGGAATTAAAAAAGAAGCAATTAGAAGATTTAAAAAGATCTTTAATAAAGGATACTGTTACTAGTAATGAATTTAATATGAGTAATGTAGGTGGTGCTAGTTCTTTAATTGATTGGAGATATATTTTAAAAGAAACTATTAATTATGATGTTGACTGGTCTTACAAAAATGCTACTATAGAAAATGGAGTAATAACTGCTAATTTGGAAGATAAAGCATTACCAGTAACGGAGATACTTTTAGATACTAGTGGTTCAATAAATGAGGATTTATTAAGGACATTTTTAAGAGAATGTAAAAATATTTTAAAGCATTCTAAAGTTTTAGTAGGGTGTTTTGATACAATTTTTTATGGCTTTAAAGAATTAAGAACAGAGCAAGATATAGATAATATGAGATTTGTTGGTGGTGGAGGAACCAATTTTGATGTTGCAGTAAATGCTTTTTCAAGAAGAAGTGAAAATAAAATTATTTTTACAGATGGTGAAGCAAGAATGCCTATAACTCCTGTTAATGCTGTATGGATAGTTTTTGGTAACAGGAAAATTAATCCAAAGGGTGGAAAAGTAATCTATATTAATGAAGAATTATATAACAATATGAATGTGGTTAATAAAAAAAGATAAGTTACTAGAAATAGTAACTTTTAATCTTTTGTAATTAAGAAACTTGCTAATTTATCAGGGTCAGTTTCTTTAAAAATAATATTATATATTAAATCAATTATAGGCATTTTTACTTTTTTTCTTCTTAATAATTTATAAATAGATTTTAGAGTATATAATCCTTCGATAGTGGTATTATTAATATAATTATCAATTTCTTCTTTTGGTTTTCTTTCTCCAATCATTTTCCCTAAAGTATAATTTCTACTTTTGGTACTAGTGCAAGTAAGAAGTAAATCTCCAAAACCTGCAAAAGATAATATTGTTTTTTTATTGCCACCAAGTGCTTTAATAAGATTTTTAATATCATTTAATGATTTAGTTATAAACATACAACTAGTGGAATCTGGATAACCTAAACCAGATAACATTCCTGAAGCAATAGCAATAACATTTTTTATTGAACCACATATTTCAATACCTATAATATCATTTGTTGTTCTTAGTTTTAAATATTTATTTTCTAATGCTTCTTTTACTATGAGGGAAGTATTTTTATTTCTTGTAGCAAGTGATAATCCAAGTGGACAATTATTAAACATATCAATTGCAAAAGTACCACCAGAAATTACTGCTAATTTTTTGGTTTTAATATATTTTTCTACAACGCTACTTACAAATAAGCAACTATTTTGTTCTATACCTTTACTAGCAATACAAATATGCATATCTTTTTTATAATATTTTGCTAATTGTTTGCTAACTTCATTTACTGCTCCAGCAGGAACAGCAATTATAATTAATTTACTTTTATTTACTGCTTCTTCCATATTAAAAGTATATTTAAAATTACTAGGTAATTTAATATTAGGAAGTACCTTTGCTTTATTTTCTTTTTGCAAATAAGTTATTTCTTCTTCAAATTTAGACCATAAAATTATTTCATTATTATTTTGATTAAGCATATTTGCTAGTGCTAGTCCATATGCTCCAGTTCCTAAAACAGTTACTCTCATAATCTACCTTCTTTCTCCAACTTTTGTATTAATTTTAATATTAAAATAATTTACGGGTGTTTCATATACTTTATAAACGTTTTTTTTAGGTAATATTATTTTATTTTTAGAAAGATTATTATAATAATATAGTATTTCATTATTTTTATTACACATTATTACATCAATATTTTCTTTCATAAAAAAAGTATGAATACTATTACATTTATTAAAAAGTAGGGCGTTATCAATATTTTTTTTAAACATAAAGCCTTTTAGTCTAGTAAAAAAACTTTTACATTCAGTTAAATTTATTTCTTTATTTTCGTATATTAATTTCATTTTATCACCATATTTATATTATACTAAAATTATTGTAAATAGTAAATATTTATGATATTATATTAATGTAAGAAAGAGGATAGAAATGAGAAAAAAATTGAATAATAAAGGTTTTACTTTAATTGAATTACTTGCTACTATTGTTATACTTGGAATAGTATCTACGGTGGTGGTGGTATCTGTAACAGGGTATTTAAATAATAGTAAGAAAACGACTGAAAATGCATTTATTATGCAACTTGAAGATTCTATCGAAGGTTATGTTTCTTTATATGCTAGTAAAGACTTGAAGTTTTCTTTATATGATGAGAGTAATAAGTATCAAAAGTGTTATAAAGAAGGTAATAGTAATAAATGTTATGATGTTGTTATTTATAAGGGAATGGTATCTGGTACAAATAATATACCTACATTAAGTGTACTAAAAAGTAAAAATATTATTAATAATGAATTAGTTAATCCAATAAATAAAAAGAGTTGTGATATAGATAATACTTCTTTAGAAATATATAGGGATTCTGATTATGTTTATTGTTTTAAGGTAAATACTATTAATTGTATAGATAAAACTAATGTTATTGATACTTGTTCTAGTTTATATATAGAAAGATAGGGATATGATGCAAAAGATAATTAAAATAACAAGTAGTTTATTATTAATTGATATACTTATAAAATTATTAGTAAAAAATAATATGTTAGTAAATGAAAGTATAAAAATAATTAATAACTTTTTTTATATTACTTATGTAAAAAATACTGGGGCAGCGTGGAGTATTTTAAGTGGGAAACAAACTTTTTTGATAATATTTAGTATTATAGTTATTGCTTTAATTATTTTTTATTTAGTTAAGAAAAAGAGTTATTTAAATTTAGAGGTTATTGGTTATAGTTTACTTTTATCTGGGGCACTTGGTAATTTAATTGATAGAATACTTTATGGATATGTTATAGATTATTTTAGTTTTTATATATTTAGTTATAGTTTTCCTATATTTAATTTTGCAGACTCTTGCATTGTTATAGGAATTGTGTTATTATTTATAAGTTCGTGGAGGGATAGTAATGTTATTCGAAGTAGAAAATGATGGTATTAGAATAGATAAATATTTAATGGATAAGTTAGATGTTAGTCGTAGTAAGATACAAAAATTAATTGATAATGATAATATACTTGTTAATGATAAGAAAGTTAAATCTAGTTATATTTTAAAAAGTGATGATATAATTAATGTTAATATGGATATGGATGATGAAGTGCATATAGTGCCAGAGGATATTCCACTTGATATTGTTTATGAAGATGAATACTTACTTGTTGTAAATAAACCTAGTGGTATGGTAGTTCATCCAGCACCTGGTAATTATTCAAATACTTTAGTTAATGCTTTGATGTATCATTGTAATAAATTAAGTGGAGTAAATGGTAGTATTAGACCTGGAATAGTTCATAGAATTGATGCAGATACTTCAGGACTTTTATTGGTTGCTAAAAATGATTTAGTACATAATGATTTAGCTAAACAAATTAAAGAAAAAACTGTTAAAAGGGAATATATTGCTTTAGTTCACGGAATAATTAATGAGGATTCTGCAACAATAGATGCTCCGATAGGAAGAGATGTTAATAATCGTAAGAAAATGGCGGTAACTGCTGATAATTCTAAGGATGCTGTAACTCATATATTTGTTTTAGAAAGATTAAATAATGCTACATTAATTAAATGTGTTTTGGAAACTGGTCGTACTCATCAAATAAGGGTACATTTAAACTATATTAATCATCCAATTGTAAATGACCCAGTATATGGATTAAAAAAGCAAGAAAATAGTTCTTTCGGACAAATGTTACACGCTAAAACTATTGGTTTTATTCATCCGATTACTAAAGAGTATATGGAATTTTCTAGTGAAGTACCACAGGAATTTACAGATATAGTTAACAAATATAGAAAATAACTTTAAAATTATTAAAAAATTTAGTATAATATGTATAAAGAAGGGATTTTATGCAAGATATAATTATTAATGATAAAGATTTATTTGTTATGAAATTAGTTCATTATTTTATAACAGAAAAGAATTATAATCCAGTAATTATTCACGGAATTAATGATGAAATATGGTTAGAAAATTTAGATAATGATTATAAATTAATTAGAATAGTTTCTCATCATATTCATAATAATGAACAATTAGGTTATGATAAGTTTAAATTAAATCAAATTACTAAGAAATTAAAAGTAAAGACTTTATCTTTAAAAATGAATGTTTTAAATATTTATACGGATATTGGAGATACTGTTAATCTTGAAGATAAAGATGTTTTTGTAAAAACAGAAAAAGATATTAAGAATGATACTTTAATAGAAATATTTCCTGATATTGTTGAAAAAACTAAACATAGTGAAAATGGGATAGATTTATTTTTAAAAATGACTGATGGAATAAATGATACAACAATGAAAAAAAATAAAATTGCTGATAAGATATTTACTAAGAAATATCCTTTTGTTACTTATTTAATAATTGGTGTTAATTTACTTATTTATTTATTTATGGTTTTAAGTGGGGAATATAACAAGATAATTAGTAGTTATGGTATGTTTACTCCAGCGATTATGAATGGGGAATATTATAGATTATTTACTTGTATGTTTTTACATGGAGGAATAATACATTTAGGATGTAATATGTATGCTTTATATGTTTTAGGACCTCAAATAGAAAGTTTCTTTGGTAAATGGAAGTATTTATTTATTTATATAGTTAGTGGATTATGTGGAAGTATTTTATCTATGACTTTTAATGGTAACTCTATTTCAATTGGGGCTTCTGGAGCAATATTTGGTTTACTTGGTTCAATGTTATATTTTGGTTATTATTATAGACCATATTTAGGTAATGTTGTAAGAAGTCAAATAATTCCAATTATTATTTTAAATCTTGGTTTAGGATTTATGTTAAATGGAGTAGATAATCTAGGACATATTGGAGGATTAATCGGGGGAGTTCTTACTTCGATGATTATGGGAGTACCAGATAAAGAAAATAAATTAGATAAAACTAATGGAATAATTATTCTAATAATTTATATAGCATTTTTATTCTATTTGACAATGGGAAGGTAATACCTTTCTTTTTTTTTAAAATTATGGACTATGTATTTAGAGTATGATATAATTTTTATGAAAAGAGATGATTTTATGTATAGAAATACTTATGCAGTAATAGATTTAGATGTACTAAAAAATAATATAGTTAATATAAAAAAAGAATACCCAGATTATGAATATTATTTTGGTGTAGTAAAGGGAAATGCTTACGGACATGGGAGTTATATTGTTAATACTTTAATTGAAGCAGGTATTAATTATTTAGCGGTATCTTCTTTGGAAGAAGCACTTGATGTAAGAAGTTATAATAAAGATATTCCTATCTTGATTTTAGAACCTATTAAAATTAAATATTTAGAGGTATGTATAGAAAATAATATAACTATTACTTTATCTGATTATTCTTATTATAGAGAGTTATTAGATTTTAAAGATAAAGATAAATTAAAAGTTCATTTAAAAGTAGAAACTGGAATGAATAGAATAGGGATAGATAATAAAGAAGAAATAACAGAAATAGTAAATGATAAAAAAATATTTATCGAAGGAATATATACTCATTTTGCTACAAGTGGGATAAATGATAGGTATTGGGATATGCAACTTAATAATTTTAGAGAGTTAACTAGTGATATTGATTTATCTAAAATAAAAATAGTTCATTTAGGAAGAAGTATGACTTTAACTAGTCATAAAAAAATAGATATAGCAAATGGTATAAGACTAGGTATTGTAATGTATGGATTTAATAATAAAATACTTCCTGGTAGTGGTATTAAAAATAAATTAAGGGAATTAAAAAATAAATATAAAAGAAAGAAAGAAAATATTAGTGAAACTATTACTACAAATCTAGAAGTTAATACGGCTTTTAGTTTATATTCTGAAGTTATACAAGTAAAACAAGTAAAAAAAGGTGATATTGTTGGATATGGGGCAAGTTATATTTTAAATGAAGATGCTTATCTTGCTACTGTATCTATTGGATATTATGATGGTGTATCTGGTTTTAAAAGGGTAGTAATTAATGGTAAAATATATAATATTGTCGGAGATATTTGTATGGATATGTTAATGGTTAAGGTAGACTCTAGTGTAAAAGTTGGGGATAAGGTTTGTTTACTTGGTAATGAATTATCTGTAAAAAGTGTTTGTAGGGATACTCACGTTAATGCTTATAAACTTCTTACTAGGATATCTAATAGGGTACCTAGAATATATAAAAAGGATGGTAAGATAATAAAAAAATAAAACTTTAAACGAGTTTTATTTTTCTTAATATTTTTACTATTTTATCTGGAAGTATTAGGGATAAATAATTTTTATTTAATCTAATATAGATAGGTACAGTAGTTATTCCTAGAATAATTATATTAAATATTTGGATTATTCTTCTTGGACTATTAATAGGAAGAATTAATGATATTAATTTATCTATAATTATTAATACTAATATTCTTAATATTACTTTAGGTAATAAATTTAGTGTTTCGTTATAATTAAAATTAAGTTCTTTTTTTAGTGATTTAAAGGAAATAATAAGGGAAGTAATTAAACCTAAGAAAGTTGCTAATATTGCTCCATAAAATGCTTCAGAATGTAATATATTAAATACATACATAAGAGGAATATCTAATACTAAATTAATTACGATACCAGATATTACACTAGTAAATAATATTTTATATTTACTTAAACTTTGCAATAGGGAATTAACTATAATATATAAACTATCAATAATAGTAAGTAAGATATTACATTTAATAATTAATGGTCCATATTTACTTTTTCCATAAAAGATAGTCCATATTGAAGTAGCGTTAATACTAATAAATATTGCAATAGGTACAATTATTAATAAGACTATTTTTAAGCATTTATTAAATATTTTATTTACACCATCATTATCTTTTTCTACATATAAACTAACAATATGAGGTATTAAACTAATAATTAAACCATTAGCAATGGCAATAACAATTGAATTTATTTTAGGTCCCCAAGTAGTAAAAACAGAACTAATGGTTTCAACATCTTTTCCAATATAGTCTAATTTAGGTAGGGTTCTTAACATTAAAATCATATCTGTTGAACTATATATTTGATTAGCACAACTAATTACAATGAAAGGAATAGAGTAGGCAATGATTTTTTTTATTATTTCTTTATTTGTTATTTTAGATTCGTTTATTTCTTTTGGTTTTAGTTTATCTTTATTTTTTCTAGTTACATTAAGTAAATAAAGATATGCTGATAATCCTCCGATACAAGAAGCAAAGACACTTACTCCGATGGCAGTTCTTAAAGATAAGTTAAATACTTTTAGGGTTAAATAACTACCAGATAATATTATAACAACTCTTACTACTTGTTCGATTACTTGACTAATTGAAGGTTCTTTAATATATTTATGTCCTTGTAGATAACCTCGCATTATTGAAAGAAGAGGTACAACAAGAAGGGCAAAAGAGACCATTCTTATAGTGAAACTAACATCTTGGATAGTATTACCATTTTCTATATTACCAATGATTAAACTCGCTATTTGTGGTGCAAAAATAAAACAAATTAGAAAACATAAAATAGAGAATACTAAAATACATCTTTTAGATAGTTTATATAATCTTATTTTTTCGTTATATAATTTTAAGGTATTATATTCGCTAGTTAATTTACTTATTGCTAGTGGAAATCCTATTGTAGATATGGTTAAAAAGAAATTATATATTGTATAAGAGTATCCATATAATGCTCCCCCTTGTTCTCCGATAATACTATAAAAAGGAATAACGTAAATTATTCCTAATATTTTTGTAAAAATAATTGCTGCGGTGGCAATAAAAGCACCTTCTAAAAAGTTAGATTTTTTCATTTATATCCTCCTTGCTATATATAAATTATATCTTTAATAGATAATTATTGCAAGGATAAATTATAATTTTTATATTCTATCTTTAAATTTCATATATAAATTTTCTATTTTACTATAAGTAAGCGGTTTTACTTGTTCTTTTATTTCATCTAATATTCCTCTTGGATTACCATAAATTATTTTTTTATAATCTTCTTTAATGTATTTATAAATAATATCTAGTTCATATTTTTCTAAAGTAATTCCCTGTTTTAAAGCAAAGTTATTTATATCTTCCTTTTTTAATCTATTTATGTATTCTTGTAATAAATATATATTCATTATATCACCAGTAAAATATATGTATTTATAAAAAAAATATAACAAAAAAGAGACTGACCCCCAAGGAACAGTCTCCCAAAAAGAATAAAAAGGGGTTGGCTAGTGTGATACTAGCACCAATTCGCCTAA
>OJAW01000901.1_pt1 | contig 18808 bp, 19 predicted proteins | sample 1589151 | NCBI WGS metagenome assembly OJAW01 (sample SAMN03283290) | human gut metagenome | biome: human-associated habitat; material: feces | host: Homo sapiens | place: Peru | collected 2012
TTAGCATTTATTACTCTCAGAAGTTAATTTCCGAGTTTCCTATCAATCTGGAGCATTTGATAGGAAGGTTTTAAACCTTTTATCAAAAAAAATATCCCTCACTTGTTAAATAAATTATATGTTAAACTCTAGAAAAAATCAATAGCGTATAGGAAATTTCTCTGAAATATAGTATAATTTAATTAGTTGAAATACTTGGAGGTAGTTATGTATTCTGTAGATGAGTTAGCAAGATATATAGCATTAGAAGATATTACATGGGGTAATTGTTATGAAAATATAAAAAAATGTTATTCAGAATTAAAAAACGAAAAAATAGCATATTATACACAAACTTGGTTATTAGATTCTGAGATTGAAGAAATATTGCCAACAGATAGTAATATACTAAAATTTCAAAATAATTTCAATATTATAGAATATGAAGAAAATGTAAATAATTTTTTAAATTTTGTGTTTGAAAAAGATTTTGGAAAAGTTAATTGTAAAGTTTTACCTGAAAGAACAACTTTACAAAGTGAGTTGAAGAAAAGATCATTAAATAGAGATAAATTGAATTTAGGATTAGGATTTTTGGAGGCATCAACATGGAAAATGTAAAATTTTTACCTGAATTATTAAAACTTCCTATAAAAGTTATAGTTGCTCTTTGTATCGCAAGTAGTATTATCATATTAATTCCAGATAATTTTGCAGATAAATTGTATATAACTAGTTTTAGAAATGATTATGGCTTCATATTAGGGATTGTATTTGTAGTAACTCTTTCAATAAGTTTATGTTATTTTGCATTCTATATAGTACCGATAGTATGGAAGAAATTCTTTTATAGAAAGGAGAATGAAAAAGTAAAAAAAGGAAAGCAAAAATTTCTTAAAAATTTAAATGAATATGAACTAGAAATTATTAAAGAATTGATTAAGCAACCAGATAATACATTATTATTACCTTATAATACTGGTATAGTAAAAAAAATGACGTATTTTGGAGTTATATCTCCAGTATCATCAGAAAACATAATTGATTTATATAATCCTAGAATTCCTTATTTTTTGCAACCGTGGGTATTTAATTATTTTGATAATAATGGCAATCTTATTAAAGAGAAAGTTGAAGATAAACAATGAAAAATAGCATTCAAGATAAACCTACTTTTAATATATCAACTATTAATGAAATAATGCAAGATACATACTTTTTCTATATGTTATTAGAAACAAAAAGAAAATTAAAAAATATAGAAGCAAAGTCATATTTGACGATGTTTATTAAAGGGTTAGCGGTTGCAATAAACTATGAATTATCTGTGTGCTTGGAAAATTGTGGTATTTTAGAAAAAGATAAATTCTTTAAATCAAATATGAAAAATAAAGTAAGAAAAGAAAGACAATGGTTGCATCAGAATATATGTAATTCGGATAAAATAAATAAGAAGATTCAAGAAATGGGATTAGACTTTTCAAATGAAGTTTACGATTTGAATGTAGTCATTAAAAATAATAAAATTTTAGATATAAATTTTGAACAATTTGGCGAAGACGAAAATTTGGATTTTTGGAACAGTGTATTTTATTTAAACGAACAAGTTATAGAAACTATTTTTAAAGTATTTGATGAAAAATTTGAATCTAATATATCTAAAAAATTATACAAGATGACTGATGCATATATAAGTGAAAAAATTTTAAATTCTATTAAGAATAAAATAAATGGTAAAAGATATAGTTACCAATCTTACAAACTTTTTTCTAAATCAACAGCTCTTGACACAATTGATAAAATTTTTATACTATATAGGTATAGATTAATTTCATCTATTATCTTAATTGAAAAAGTATTTTATGGAAAGGAATTAAAAATATCTATCGATTCGTTATTTAACTTAGACTTTAAGAATTATATAAGGAAATACAAAGCTATTTCTATTTGTATAGTTGGCGATGAATTAATGAAAATGAATACTGATTTTTCTAACTCTATTCTTAAAGATATAAGCAATCAAATAGATGCAAAGTTTTTCCCACTTAATAGAAAAGTGCGAGATAATATTCATTATTCAAAGATTAATGAATTTTCAAATGAAGAAATTGAATATTTAGATACAAAGCAAAGTGAATATTTAAATATAATATATAAACATTTTATAAATAAAATAAATTTAGATATAAATAATGATGACATTTTTATGACAAACTTTCTAAAATGTTGTAAAGTGAAGGGTTTAAATGCAGAAACAATAAAAGAAAATTATGAAAAATTATATTTGGAATACTATTTAACAGGTAAGATATAATGTGTTATTATAAAAGGAGAAGAAACAATGAAAAGTAATTATTTATTAGTCCATGGTAGTTTTGGAAGTCCATTTTCAAATTGGATTCCTTATTTAAGAAAAGAAATTGAATATAAAAATTTGGAAGTTTATACTCCAGATTTTCCAACTGGTGTTGGTTATCAAAATTACGAGAATTGGTCTAAACTTTTAAAGACATATGTTGATGCAAATATTATCAATGAAAATACAATTATATTTGCTCATTCAATTGCTCCAATATTTATTTGTAAATTTTTAGTTGAGAATAAAATAAGAGTTAAGCGATTAGTTCTCGTTTGTGGATTTAATAATTATCTTGGGATAGATAAGGATTATGATACAGTTAATGAGAGTATGTATTTTAATAATCTATCTGATATAAAAAATTATTGTAGTGATATAGTATGTTTTTATTCAGATAATGACCCTTATGTTAAGTATGAAGCTGAAAAAGAATTTGCTGATACTATTACAGATAATCATATAATGATTTCTGGTGGTGGGCATTTAAATTCTGAAAGCGGGTATACTGATTTTGCTGAACTACTTAAATATGTCTAATACGCACGCTAACTGACTATGTCAATTTGCAAGTGCGTTTCTAAATTATCAAAAATTTAGTATGTATCAAAGACTACGACTTTTAAAAAATATCGTAGTCTTTTTCTAATGATTCTTTATTTATAAAAATATTTACTTCTGTTTCACTAGCGGTATCTTTAGATATTTCTTTTAAATCTGTAGAATTGTATAAGTCATTATCATAACATCCTTTTAAAATATCTATCGTCTTTTCTTTCTTCTTTTTATCATTAGATAATAAATTTTCTCTAAAAAATTCTTTTAATATTAACAATAAATGATTAATAAAATTTATCAAATTAGTTTTATCTTCGTGTAATTTACCATTCTCATCTTCTAAAAAATTAATATCAATAAGACTATTTTTATATTTTCTTTCTAATGTTTTATAATCACAAGTGAATTCATTTAAACTTTCAACAAATGCTTTACTTGTTACCATATTTTGAATTTCTTCACTATACATGTCTAGAAAATTTAATAGAATATGATAAATTTCTCCATCAATAATTACTTTATCAGTTAACGCCCTCTTTTTAGAATTTTGTAATGAACCTTTTATTTTCCAATATTGTTCTTCTATTTTTTTCTTACTTCTAAATGCTTGTCTATCATAATATCTAGCAACATTTTTAAATTGTCCCATTGACAAATGTTTGACCCCTGTGTGCTTTTCTCCTCGTTCTAATTTAAATCCTTTCTTGGTTAATCGTTTGTGATATTTATCTTGTAATTCAGTTAAATGAATATCGGATTTAATGTATGAACGTTTAGAAATTGTGTATTTAGTTGTACCAGTTCGTTTATCGAATTTTTGAACAAGTGGTATAACAACACAATGTAAATGGGGTACTTTTTCATCCATATGAATAACAGCATGTAAAATTTGTTCTTTTGTATATCCTAAATCTTCATAAACAAAATTCATAGTTTCGTTTGCCCATCTCATAAGTTCTTCTTTACTCAAATTTTTAAAGAAATCTTTATCACTTGTGAATATCATTTCATCAGCAACAACACTTTTAGAATCATTTACCATATCATAAAAAGACTTTTTCCTATCGGCTCTCATGTTCTTCATTCTTTCGGAATGTTCTTTTTGATATTCTTTTGTTATTTCATAAAATTTCTCTGCATAATTATTACATTTTATTATTTCAATATTATTTTTACTATCTTCAATCCTAATATTTGGATTAGATTTGTATTTATCTTTTGTTCTTTCATTATGACTGCCTTTTTGTGATAGTTCATGTATTGTTTTAATGCCTTCACCTCTAAAAATTGCATAACTCATTAATTATTCTCCTTTCTGATTATTTTTATTTTCTTCTTTAGATAATTCTAAAATTTTTTCAATTTGTTCTTGATATTGTTTATCTTTTTTTAAAACTTCTAGCATAAGATAATTAGGAATTTCTTCTTTACCTTCCTTAAAATATTCAAGAATTTGTGGTACTACTATTTCAAAAAAGTAGTTAATAATTGTCATCTCCTTTCCACCACCAAAACATAAAAAAAAGAACACATTTCTGTGTTCAAATTTATATTATTATTTCTTCTTTGTTCTAGTATCCGTCTTACTAAATTCACTACTTATCATTTCAATGTTTAATGAAGAATTATCTTGTAATGGAATAATTCTTGTCATATTTTCATTTATAAATGCACAATGATGTTCAATTTTAAAATATTCAGTATCAGTTATAAGTTTATATTCTATAAAAAGATTTGGAATAAAAGTATAACTATTATCACTATTACTTTTACCATAATCTGTATCACTTTGAGTATAACTTCCTTCCAACATACATTCTAATAAACTAGGTCGATCACATGAACCTACATCAATTTCTTTTGATTTATCCGAACTATTGTGAATTGCTTGTTCATTCAAATTAATATCAGTTGCTGTTATAGAATGAAGAGTATATATTTCTTTTAATGTTGAATTATTAAAATATTGATTTAATGCTTCGTTTATACATTTATCTATATCAGTTTCTTTATTAATTACCATTAATCTTACAGGTACATCATCTTTGTAAAAAATTATGGAATTTTGTTTATTGCTAATATTTAAATTATCTTGATTACTAGTTATAATACAATTACAATTTCTCAAAATTTTATAAGAGTTAAAAGGAATATTACCATTTTCAAATCCATCAACAAATGCGCCACTAAAACATTCAATATGATTTGGATTTTGCTCAGTCCATAAATCTATTGTTCTTATTATATTCATTAATTAATACATCCTTTCTATTTTAATTTTCTTTTTTCTTCAATATTTTCAAATCCATAAACCGGGCTATTATAATTTCTTTCAAATAATCTTTCAGCCATTTCTTTATTTTTAAATCGACTATTTAATAATACATAATTTTTATAGTTTTGTGGATCGTACTCATCTATTTTAAAGTAATCCTTTTTATGATAAATATTAAAAAATAAATCAGTTAAGTCTAAATCTACAAGAGTAGAAAATCCACTTTGATAACAATATTCAGCAACTTTTTTAACACAATCCCCAAAGTGAAATCCACCAATTACTATTTCATCAAAGTCTCCTAATTGTTCTATTAAATATCTTTCACTAGGATATTTAATATCTTTATCTTGTTTTTCGCTACCATCCTGATTATAACCACTAGCCTGTTCAAAAGTTATATCAGTATAAATTATTTTATCAGTAGGTAAAGGGTTAATTCCATAAATATTTTTATCTGGATAAATGGCATAAACAATTTGATATCCTTTTTCTCTATATCTTTTTTGTATACATTCATTTAATACTTTATATGGCTTTTCTCTTTTCGTTTGTTGTAAATATTCTTCTGAAAATTCGAAAGAACGATTATATTCTTGAATAGGATATAAATATAAAAAAATTTTTTTCATAAGTAATCACCTAAATATATTTTATCATAATTTAGCCATTTATTAGTAATAAAGTGTATTTATCCTTATCGAATTTATGGTTCTTTTTATTAGGAATTATCTGTAATATATTGTTATTATTATCTAATTCACCAAGATTTAATTTATCTTTTTCTATTGTAACAGGTGATATATTATAAAACTTACTTAATGAATTAATATATTTATCTATATCATCTTTAGTCTTTTCATTAGATAAAATAATATCTCTATCATTAATATTAATTATCATATCAAAACAATCATTTCTAAACATATAACCAATATTCATAATTTCTTTTTTATTAATATTTATTTTTTTAATAACTATTTCATCTTTAACTCTTTCTATCTCAATAGAGTCTATATATTTCATAATGAGTTTTGATTTTTGTTCTTTTGTTAATTTATTCCATAATCCATTTTTTCTAACATAATAAGATTTATATTTCATTTTTTCTAATTGAAGTAGATTATAATATAGATTTAAATCCTTTTTATTATTTTCATTGTTGTTAACGTTATTTAAATGATTAAGTTTGAATTCTAAATCATTTATTTGTGATTTTATAGTTTTTTCTTCTGTTATAAATTCATCTTTATCTATTAAGTCATCTAAATAGGCTTCTTTTATCTTTTTTAGTTTCTTATTGCATTTATCTAGCATTTTATTATATTTGTCTATTTCAATGTTTAAATCTTCATTAAAAAAGGATTTAAAGTTATTATCAATAAGTAGATAATAATCTAACATATCATTTAGAAATAACATTAAAGGTTTTTCAATTTTCTTTTCATTAATTCTAGTATTACAACAATTACATTTATAATAAATTTGAGTAGGTTTATTCCTTGAAGTAGTAGAAGATCCACCCATGATTTTGTTACATTTAGAACAAACTATTTTCTGCATATAAACATAAGTGTGCTTTCTAGTATAGTTCTTTAAATTTCTTTCTTTTTGTGTTTGTACCATTTTAAAAGTTTCTTTATCAATGATAGCAGGGCATATATTTTCTAAATGAATTGGTTTCATATTTTTTGCTCTTTTTCCATATAAATAATCTCCACAATAAATATAATTGGATAGCATTCTATCAATAGTAGTAGTTCTCCAATTTCTGTTAAGTGCATTTTTATTATTTAATTTTTTAGTAATAGTGCAAACTGATAATCCATTAACATAGTCATCAAATATTTCTTTTACCACCTCACTTTCTAAATCATCAATGACTAATTCCTTATTGACTTTTCTATAACCAATAGGGGCTTTACCACAAAAATGTCCATTCTTAGCTGCACCTTTTAATCCGAATTTAGTTCTTTCTGATGTTCTTTCAATTTCAAGTTGAGCAAGTATAGTAGTCATTCTTATAAAGAATACACCCATAGCGGTATCTGTGTTAATTTCTTCACTAACACTATCTAGGCTACAATGATATTTTTCGATAAGTTTACAAATAACTTCTAAGTCTTGAATTGATCTTGTAAGTCTGTCTAATTTATAAACGATAATTCTATTAATCTTTCCATCTTTTAAATCCTGCATCATTTCCTGAAATTTAGGACGATTCATATTCTTTGCTGAAACTCCTTCTTCACGATATACCTTATAAATTTGATAGTTCTTATACATACATAATTTTTTCATTTCTTTTTCTTGCTCATCTAAACTAAATCCTTCACGTACTTGATCATCGGTCGAAACACGAGGATATAGTCCGGCAATAACGTTCTTTTTTTCTTCGTTCATAGTTTTTTCTCCTTTCCATTATTAATTTTGAACGACAAAAAACACAAGAGAATCTCCCTTGTGTTAAGAACTACAAAATACTTAAAATATACGATTATTTACAATTTTCGTATATTACCATAATACCATATTTTGACAGGACAGTCAACGGACATCCACTTAAAAAATATATCATAATGGTTTTTAATTATTTATAAAATAAGGAAAAAATAAGGTTTAAAGTTTTTTCATTTCTTGCATTTTTAAAACTAGATTGGACAATCTACTTAGAGTTATAATTTCATGACTATCTTTTAAATATAAGTTGTTATCATTGTCATAAGAAATTAAGATTAAACAAATTGATTCATTACTGATAATAATCTTATGCGGTTCTTTTATAGATAGGTTAGTCTTATCAAAATGAATATTTTTACCAGATATAAAATTTAAATGTAATTTTGATATTTTAGGTATTTTAGTAATTTTATCCTTAACACTTAAAGGAAATTCTAAATGTTCTATGGTTATTTTCATTTGTTAATCCTCCTTTCGTATATGAAAAAATCCCATATCAACAAGTGATATAGGATATTCTATAAAAATAAAACTCACACAAAGTGTGAGTAATTCTCTCAATGGAGCAAGTGAGGAGAATCGAACTCCCATCCCAACCTTGGCAAGGTTATATTCTAACCATTGAACCACACCTGCACTTGATGAATATATAATATCAAATTACTGTTTACTTTTCAAGAAAAAAATGCAAATTATATATAATTATGTTACAATAGTATAGATAGAAAGGGTTGTTTATGAAAAAGAAATGGTTAAATTTCAAAAAGAACTTTTTAAATTTTATTAAATATAATATACAATATTGTTCTTATGTTATACTTTCTATTTTTTGTTGTATTGTTATTAGGGCTGTTACAGTTGGAAATGCTTTTTCAATTAAGCCTTTAGTATTTGATATAGCAACGTCTTTAATGATTGGCTCTTTTGCTTATTATTATAAGCCTAAAAAACAATTTACATATCTTTTAGTATGTTTATGTGTACTAAGTTTAGTATGTATTGTTAATGCGATATATTATGAATGGTACAACTCTTTTGCTTCTTTTAGTTTACTTACTACTTTAGGTCAAGTTAAAGAAGTAGATGATGCGATTGTAGCTAAACTTAAAGTTATTCATTTTATTTATTTGCTTGCACCAATTGCTTTTGTTTATATTAATAAGTATTTAAATAATAGAGATTATTTTAATTTTGTTTCTAAGTTTGAGAAGAGTAAAGAATTATTTAAGAAAGTTATGCTTTATGGTTTTATAATTCTAGTTATTGGAACTGCTTCTTTGTCTGGGACGGCTTTTAGTAGACTTAGTAAACAATGGAATAGAGAGTATATTGTAAGTAGATTTGGTATTACTATTTATCAGATTAATGATTTAATTGGAACACTTAGACCAACTGTTAGTTCTTGGTTTGGTTATGATGTTGCTTTAAAAGAGTTTAATGATTATTATGAAAATAATACAATTCCAGTAAGTAATAATAGTTATACTAATTTATATAAAGATTATAATGTTATTTTCGTTCATATGGAAAGCATGATGTCTTTCTTAATTGATTTAAAGATTAATGATACAGTTATTACTCCTAATTTAAATAAGCTTAGTCAAGAAAGTATTTATTTTACTAATTTTTATCCACAAATAAGTGTAGGAACTAGTAGTGATACTGAGTTTACTTTAACTACATCATTAATGCCGGCTTCTAATGGAACTGCTTTTGTAACTTATTATGATAGAGAATATGTTACTATTCCTAAATTATTAAGAGAAAAAGGTTATTATACATTTAGTATGCATGGTAATAAAGCATCTATGTGGAATAGAAATAAGATGCATCCTAGTTTAGGTTATATGGATTTTTATTCTAGTACATCATATGATATAGATCAAACTGTTGGGTTAGGATTAGATGATCATTCATTCTTTAAACAAAGTTTACCAATATTAGAAAATATAGAGAAGAATAATGATAAATACATGGGAACTATTATTACTTTGTCTAATCATACTCCTTTTGCTAATGATGAAAAATTTGAACAAATTAATTTGACTTATAAAGCAAAAGTATATAATGAGTATAGTGGTAAGGATGAAGAGGTTACTTATTCTTATTTAGATAATACTAAGTTAGGTAATTATATTAGGAGTGCTCATTATGCAGATAATGCTTTAGGTGAGTTTATTGATATGGTTAATAATAGTGATTACTTTAATAATACTTTATTTGTATTTTATGGTGATCATGATCCTAAACTTTCAAGGGATGAGTTTAATTATTATTATAATTTTAATCCTGAAACTGGTAAATTATATACTAGTGATGATGAGAATTATGTTTCTTATGATTATTTTGCTAATGAGCTTAATAGAAAGACCCCATTAATTTTATGGACTAAGAATAATAAACAAGTTAAAAAAGTCGATTATTATATGGGTATGATTGATGTTATGCCTACTGTTGGTAATATGATTGGTATATATAATAAATATGCTTTAGGTCATGATATTTTTGAAATTAAAGATGATAATATTATTGCTTTTCCTAATGGTAATTTCTTAACTAATAGGTTGTATTATCGTAGTACTAATGAGACTTATAAGCCTTTATCATTGGATGATGTATTAACTGATAGTTATGTTAATGAATGTAAGGATTATGCTGATAAGATTATTGAGGTTTCAAATGATATTATTACTCATGATTTAATTAGAGATAGTAAGAATAAAGAGGGTGTTTCATGAAAAAGAAAATAATTTTATTTCTTTGTATTTTAATTTTTGTTTATGCGGCTGGTGGCACTATTTATTATATTGCTACTAGAGAAAAGAAAGATGATAAGCCTATTGTTACAAATAAGGATACTATTAAGGGTTATGATTATACTTTAAAGAGTAATGCTACTAAATTATATGAAGATGAATTTAAAACATTAAAAGCTAATTTAGAGGGCAATATTAATTATGATGAATATGCAGTAAGTGTTGCTAAGTTATTTATTATTGATTTATATACTATTAATAATAAAATAAATAAGTATGATACAGGTGGAGTTAGTTTTGTATATCCTGATGGCAGAAATAATTATAAACTTAATGTTCAAGATACTATTTATAAGTATGTTGAAGATAATACTGATGGTAAGAGAACACAAAATTTGCCAGAAGTTAGTAGTGTAATTGTTAAAGATAGTAAAAAAGATACATATAAGATTGGTAATAATTCTTTTGAAGCATATAAAATAAATCTTGAATGGAGTTATGTTCAAGATTTAGGATATGATAAAACAGGAGAAATTATTTTAATAAAGAAAGATAAAAATATTTATGTTGTAGAAAAAAATTAAGAAGCTATTTTTTAGCTTCTTATTTTTCATCTAAATCCATAATTAAGATGCCAACATTTATCATACTTGTTAATCCAACTAAAGAATAAACGATACGACTTATTACTGATGAGGCACCAAAAATGGCTTCTACTAGGTTAAAATCTAATAAACCGATTAATCCCCAGTTAATACCTCCAATAATAGTAACAACTAAGCATACTTTTTGTAGTGTACTCATAATAACCTCTTTTCTAATATTAGTATGGGTAATATTTAAAATAATATACATAATTATTTTTTAGTTAAATATTATTATTGTAGGAGGTTAAATGAAAAAATATTTAGTTGTTTTATTAGGAGTTTTATGTCTTTTTGGATGTGGAAAGGCAGATCAAAGTAATGTAAAAGATGAATTTGTTAAGAACATATCTAAAAAGAATTCTTATTTAGTTAAAGGGACAATGAATATTATTAGTAATGAAGATACTTTTTCTTATAATGTAACGGTTGCTAAAAGTAATGATAATTATAGAGTTAATTTAGTTAATACTATTAATAATCATGAACAAGTAATTCTTAGAAGTAATAATGAAGTGTATGTTGTTACGCCTAGTTTAAATAAGAGTTTTAAATTTCAATCAGAGTGGCCAGACAATGGTTCACAAGCTTATTTACTTAATAGTTTAGTAAATGATATTAATAATGATTCTGAAAGTAAAGCAGAAGCTGATGGTGATGGTTTTGTCATTAGTAGTAAAGTAAATTATCCAAATAATGCTAATTTAGTTAGTGAAAAAATTTATTTAGATAAGAAAAGTAATCTAAAGAAAGTAGAAGTTTTGGATAAAGACGGAAAGGTAAAAATTACTGTTAATTATACATCTATAGATTTTAAGCCTACTTTTAAAGATGATTATTTTAAATTAGAATCTTTGATTGATGAAGAATGTTGTAAAGATAAGGAAACTAGTGCTTTAATGGATGATATTGTTTATCCTTTATATTTACCATCTAATACTTATTTAAGTACTAAAGATACTGTTAATACTGAAAGTGGTAATAGAATTATCTTAACCTTTACTGGAGATTCTCCTTTTACTTTAATTGAAGAAAAGACTGTTGCTAATAGTGAATTTGAAATTATACCAGTTTATGGTGAACCTTTAATGCTCAGTGAAACAATGGGAGCTTTATCATCAAATTCTTTATATTTTACTAGTAATAATGTTGATTTTTATTTATCTAGTGATAAGTTATCAGGTAATGAATTATTAACGATAGCTGAAAGTATTACAGGAAGTAGTTTATCAGTTTTGGGGGACAAATAGTCTCTCTTTTTTATTGACAAAATTTCATCATGTGTTATTATAAACTTGGTGATGGGGAATGGTAGGCTTAATTGATAAGTTAAATAATGAAGTTAATCAAATAATAGTAGAGAATCATGATTTAAAAAAGGGAGAATATCCTTATAAAGATGACTATAGTCCTAAAATTAAGAGAATTTTAGATGATATAGATGAAAATCATAATAATTCTTGGTCTGTAGAGTTTTTTCGTAAGGCTAGAAGTGGTAATTTAGATTGTAATGCGGTATTTTATCGTGGTACTTATATTAGTTATCGTGAGTTATATGAAAAAGCTTATGAATTTGCTAAATCTTTAAAAGCAATGGGATATAAGAAGGGTGATGAAATTCCAGTTTGTGTTGGAAATATTCCAGAATTCTTATATATTGAAATTGCAATTAATTTAATTGGATGTAAAATGAATAGTTTTGGTGATTGGTTTGATCCAGAATATACTAAATTTATTTTAAATAAGTCTAAAAGTAAAACTGTATTTATTTCTGATGATGTTAGAGATATGCTTAAAGATAAGATTGAAGGATCAAATGTTGAAAATGTTGTAGTATTTTCTTTAGCTGATTCTTTAAAGAAAGATGCAAATGGTGAAGTAATTGATCCTTATGCTAAGTATGATTCTAAAGTTTATGATATGCGTAATTATGTAGGTGATATTAAAAGTACTTGGAGTAAGAATATTATTAATAAAGAAGAATTTATGTCTTTAGGTTTAAATTATAATGATAGAGTAGTTGAAAATATGAGTTTAGATGATCATTGTGCGATTACTTATACTAGTGGTACTACTCATCCAGGATGGCCTAAGGCTGTTTTAAATGATAATAGAACTTATTATACTATGTCTAGATTTAAAGATGCCGATATTTCTGGTATGGCTAGTTTAAATAAGAGAAAGGTTATGCATCATATTCCTACTTATACTCATATGGAATTATGTTCTATTTGTGATTCTTTATATCAAATTTGTTCTTTAAGATTAGAACCTTTTTATAGAGAAGATTTCTTTAAGTATGCAATACTTATTAATGAACCTAATTATTCACCAGGTAGTGTAGCTTTTTGGAGTAGTTTATGTGATGCTTTAAATAATGGTGATCCTGAGTTTAAAGATGCTAATTTTGGACATTTAATTGCAGCTGTTGTTACTGGTGAGGGAATGAGCCCAGGCGAAGAAAAATATTTTAATTATACAGCTAGAAAGCATAAATTTGGGTCTAAAGAATTGCCTTTTCCAATTGCTCCTATATCATTTTCTATAGGTGGAGGAACTAATGAAGCTAGTGGTATTTTTACAACTTTATTTAAAGCTCATATGGAAAAATTACCACAAAATTTAAAACATAGAAAAGAAGGCTTAGGATTAACTACTTTACCTTTTGCTATTACTGAGGTATTAGATGATGATGGACATTATTGTAAGATAGGTGAAGCAGGTACTTTAGTTTCCAGATCTCCTGCAATGATGGTTGGTTATTATTATGATGAAGAATTAAATAAAGATGCGTTTATTACTGATGCTTATGGTAATAGATGGGTTAATATGGGTAAATTCTCATACAAATCTGATAAATATGGCAGAATTAAAATGAAAGGTAGACCAGCTGCTGTTATTAAATTAGAAAGTGGAAAAACTGTTCCTTTCTTTAATATAGAAGATACTATACTTAAAGATACTAAATTAGTAATGTCTTGTAGTATTGTTGCAATAAAAGATGATTGTTTAGGAGAGGTTTATTCTATTTGGGTAGTACCTAATCCAAGGATAAATATAAGTAAAGAAAAGTTTGTTAGAAGTATTGTTTTAAGATTAGAACAACAATTTGATAAAGAAGTATTAGATAAATTGTATATTAACGTAACTCATAAATTTCCAGTAGCACCAAGTGGTAAGCGAGATTTAGAAACTTTAAAAACTTGGGGTTATGATAAAGAAGCTAATGTTACAAGATTAGCTACTGAATATAAATATCAAATGCAAAAAGATAGTAAAGTATTTAAGATGGGTCCGATGTAATGGACTTATCTTTTTTTTTGTGATAAGATTTTATTATACTAGGAGGATTATGATATGACTTATTTAATTATAATTTGTTTATCGCTTGTGTATTCTATTGTTTTAAATGTTGTGTATTTTAGAAAAAACCATTTGCAGACACAAGAAACTAAATATTATTCAATTTTGATTGTGTTAAATTTGTTTGCATTAATATTTGAGTTAATATCTGGAATTTTTGGACATACATTACCAGATTCTAATGTTATATCAATATTGTTTACTAAAGTATTTATGACATATTTAACAGTATTTTCTTGTTTTATATCTTTATATATTAATATGATATGTTTTAATGATAAACCTAAAATATTTAATGTAATTAAATATTCTTTATTAAGTATTTTAGTAGTTGGAGTTTTATTTATTTTATATTTACCAATAACAACGTATACTGGATATGCTACTGGTCCTTCAGTTGATTTTGTATATGCGATTGGAACAGTTTTTATTACATTGGGTTTAATACCTATTTTTATTAGATATAAGCATGTTGATTTAAAGAAAACAATACCTTTTATATTTTTTATGTTAGGCAATGTTATAGTGGCTATTATTCAAAAATATAATCCTCAAATTACTATTACTACTTCTGTAGAATGCTTAGTTATGTTTGTTATGTATTTTACAATTGAAAATCCAGATGTAAAGATGATTGAGGAACTTACTAGAGCAAGAACATTAACAGAACAAAGTGCAAATGAAAAGAATGAATTTTTAAGTGTTGTTACTGATGATATTCAAGAAAAATTGAATAGAGTAGAAAAAATATATAATGATATGTGTAAACTTAATCCATCTGAAGTGATGCAAGAAGATTTAGAAGATTTGAAAGCTATTGTTGATAATGCAAGAGTTAAGATTAGAAATTCTATTGATGTTTCACAAATGGATTCTATGTATTTAAATACAATTAATACTAAATATAATATTAGATTATTACTTAATAGTATTTATTCAATGGCTAAAGCTAGTGTTAGCGATAAGGTTGATTTTAGATTAGTTATTAATGATAATATTCCTCAAGAGTTATATGGTGATTCAATTAAGCTTAAACAAGTTATTAATACTTTAATAAGTAACTCAATTAGATTTACTAATAGTGGTTATATTGAATTAAGAGCTAATTGTATTATTAAAAATGATGTTTGTAGATTAATTATTAGTGTTGAAGATTCTGGTCAGGGTATTAATATTTATAAACAAAATGAAATATTATCTAATCATGATGATTTAACTAAAGAAGAAATTAATAAAATTGATGATAAAGATTTAAACTTAAAGATGGTTAGAAAAATAATTAATATTATCGGTGGTACTTTTTCAATAGATACTAATAAAGGTAATGGTACAATTGTAACTATATATGTTGATCAAAAGATTGCTGATGATAAATCTAATTATGAAAAGAAGATAGCTGAATATAGTGATGAACTTTTAAAACTTAAAAAGGTAGCTTTAATTAGTTCTGATTTAAATGATATTAAAGTAATTAAGAGTATTTGTAAGAAAAAGAAATATGAGTTTGAGTATTATGATATGACTAAAAAATGTTTAGATGATGTAAGGGCAGATAAACATTTTGATATTATTGTTATAGATGAAAATATGGATAAAATTGATGCTAAATCATTTTTAAGTAAAGTTAAAGAAGTAAAGAGTTTTGATGGTAAAGTATTTATTATAACTAATAATAAAGATTTAAAATCTAAGAAAGAAATGTTAGATTTGGGATTTAAATCAATTTTAATAAGACCTTTAAATAAGAAGGATTTAATGGATTTCTTTAATCTGACATAATTCGACAAATGTTTACATATCTTGACAGTTATTGTCAAGATATTTTCTTTTTATTTGTAGAAAATAATATTATAATAGAGTTGCGTGGTGTAAATAAAAAGGAGATAAGATGAATAAAAGAATACGCGTTTTTATGGTAGACGATAATAAGAAGTTCGTGGAGTCTGTAAAGGAGTATTTTAGTAGTCACGCAGTAATTGATGTTGTAGATTGGGCTTATGATGGAGAAGAAGCTCTAGAAAAGATTAGTAATAATTATAATAATTATGATGTAATTGTAATGGATTTAATTATTCCTAAAATGGATGGATTAAGTGTTTTAGAAGAGTTAAATAAGAGAAATATACATTTAAAGAGTATTGTTACAACAGGAATTAATTCAATTGAAATAATTAATAAATGTATGCAAGTTGGTGTTAATTATTACTTACTAAAACCATATAGTTATGAGGCTTTAGCTAAACATATGGAAACTATAATGGAGTCAAGAAAAGATAAACTAATTGTAAATGATAATGATTTAAAACAAGCAATTACAACATTATTACATTCTCTTGGCATACCATCTCATATTAAAGGTTATGCTTATATTAGAGATAGTATTGATTTAATGTATAATAATCCTTCGATGATTGGAGCTATAACTAAAGAGTTATATCCAGAAATAGCTGATAAGTATGATACAACTACTAGTCGAGTTGAAAGAGCAATTAGACATGCTATTGAAGTTAGTTGGAGTAGAGGAGATTATGATTTAATGGAATCTTTATTTGGTCATTCAGTTGATTATGATAGAGCTAAACCAACTAATTCAGAGTTTATTGCAACTGTTGCTGATAAGCTTAGATTAGAAAGAATATATGAATAAATAACTAATATTATCCTCATTATATACATAAAGTATATAGGAGGATTTTTTAATGGATAAATGTTTTAATAAGAGTGTTTGTAGAATATTAGAAATAGCTGAACAAGAGATGCTTAATTGTCATCATCCTTATGTTGGAACAGAGCATTTATTACTAGCTCTGTTAAAAAATAATAATATTAGAGAAATATGTATTAAATATAATTTAACTTATAAAAATTTTAAAAAAGAATTAATTAAAGTTATTGGTATGGCTAGTAAAGAAAGTGTTAATATTCTTTATACACCTTTACTTAAAATCGTTATAGAAAATGCTTCAAAAAAAGCGAATAAAGAACAAAAAGAATTAGATGAATTTTATTTGCTTTCTTCTTTACTAAATGAACAAGATGGGATAGCTTTACAAATTGTTTCTAATATGGGAGTGGATACAGAAAGTTTAACGAATGAGATTAATAAACCATCATTAATATATCAATTAGGGGTTTCTTTAAATGAAAAAGAAAGTGATAGGGTTTATTTAAGAGATAAAGAAATAAATGAAGTAATGGAAATATTACTTAGAAAGAATAAGAATAATCCTTTACTTATTGGACATGCTGGAGTTGGAAAGACGGCTATTGCTTATGAACTTGCCCATATGATTAAAGAAGGTAATGTACCAGATAAATTAAAAAATAAAGAGATAGTTTTAATTAATACATCTACTTTAATAGCAGGAACAAAATATCGTGGAGAGTTTGAACTTAGAGTTAATAATTTAATTAAAGAAGTTATGAAGTGTAAAAATATTATTTTATTTATAGATGAGATTCATACGATAGTTAAGACGGGAGCTTCTGATGGTTCAATAGACGCTGCAAATATTTTAAAACCATATTTAGCAAGAGGAGATATTAAAATTATTGGAGCTACTACTTATGAGGAATATAATGAATATATAAAGAAAGATCCGGCTTTAGTTAGAAGATTTACTCCAGTAATGGTCAATGAACCTAGTAATAAAGATATGTTAACGATTATGGATAAAGTTAAAAAGAATTATGAGTCTTTTTATGATTTAAAGATAAATAAAAATACGATTAAATATTTAATAGATATTACTGATAAGTATTTACCAAATTTATATAACCCAGATAAGTGTATAGAAGTTCTTGATACGGTATGTTCTAAGAAGTTAATAGATATGTATAAAGATAACAGTAAGAATAAGATTATTAGTAATGAAGATATATATGATGTTATTAAAAATAGAGTTAATATTAGTACTTTAAGAGAAGATAAAATAAATACAAAGATTATTATGTTAACGGCTAAATCAACTTTAGATGATAAATTAGAAGTCTTAGAAGTTCCAAATGCCAAGTTGTCCTTTAGCTTTGATGGGTTTTATCGGTTTTATATCATTTATTATCCAAGCATATCTTCCTTCTTTATATTCTCCGCATAGATATTCTGTTTTATTTTGTTTTATTTCGTTTATAAATTCTTTGTCCATATATTTACAATCTACTAGAGTTGCTTTTGCTATTATGTTGCCATTGCTTAATTTTAGGTTTTTTATTAGTTCTAGGAGTTTTTTATCAGTTATTTTACTACTTGTTTTGCTGGCATGGATATAGATTTCTCCACGATAATTCGTTTTCCAACTTCTTGTTTCTATGTTTTTGATATTTTCTTTTATTAGAGTGGCATAGGGTTCTTTGATACTTATTACTTTCATATTTTCTTCTTTTCCTTTGTTTTATGAATTTATTTTTGTGTACTTGT
>OJAW01000908.1_pt1 | contig 18724 bp, 15 predicted proteins | sample 1589151 | NCBI WGS metagenome assembly OJAW01 (sample SAMN03283290) | human gut metagenome | biome: human-associated habitat; material: feces | host: Homo sapiens | place: Peru | collected 2012
TGTATTTTAAAGGGTCTGTGCATTTTTTACACACTTATACAGTCGCTTATATTATAATTAATATATAAATTTTTCCTTTAAAAACATTAAAAAAGCAGAGTTTGATGTAATCTTCAACTTTTTTTATCTCATGAGCATATTGCTGTTTTATGTATTGTGTAAAAATGGTCGAGTCCATATTCTGATAGAAAGCAGCCTCATATTGCTTTTTCTCCGCTATTATACCGTAGCCGATATTCTCATCGTCTTCAATTCGTTTATTACTGTTATAGGGCATATACTTCGGATTGTTCTCAAATTGCGACAAAAGATTGTTGAATCTTATCCGTATTTGAGTCTCTCCTCTGCGACTTTTATCTGCTACCATAATTCTCCATACCTTGTTTCCTTGTGTTACAATAGCAATATTTACTTTTTCTCCGTTAAACTCTCCTTCCAAAACATCTTCTTTTTGATTGTATGTAAAGCCTTTTGCTTTGAGTTTTTGAATCATTTCGGATTTTGTTCCGTCAACGGGAATGCCTAAGAATTTTGTAACGTCTTTTTGTGCATGCAGCCCTGCGGCAAGCACGATCATTGCAATTAAAGTGATGAATTTTCTCATTTCGATTTCTTTTTTTGTTTGCCCGTCCCAAGACAGTTTTATTGTTTTGCTTGTTTAGAGACACAAAAAAGCGTGGGACTTTTTTCTTATCGCAATATGAGGTCCTCGAAACTACCTGATTCTCCAAATAAGTAAAGCCCACGAAATCATCGTGAGCGTTTACGCATTACTTCTTTGGAGAAATTAAATGAAATTTTCGAGGTTTCATATTGCCAAAGCATGCAAAAACGCTTTTATATGTCTTTGATATGTTTGTTTATGACTGAATCTTTTCTTTTACCGGTATCCTCCTTTCTTCTTGTTTTGATTTGCGGGGCAAAGGTATGAAAAAAATAGGATTGAAACAAAATATTTTGCTGCCTATTGTGGAAATCCTTTACCTCTATACCGAAGCCGCTGCAATAAAACGCCTTTTTATTCAAATTACATCGCCGAAAGAAAAAATCTTTCCGGCCTTTCGTGAAATCCTTTCGGCCTTTCGATATTCTCTTGTTAATGAATGACTTAATAAAGATGTTTTACTGCTCGTCTGTTTGTTCGAGACGACGGAGAAGTTCTTCGGTTTTGTCCTCCACTTCCTGCAGTTTTTGTTTGCAAAAGCCGATGAGTTCCTCTGCACGCTTGATTTTCAGCTCCAATTCGTCTATCTTGGTTTCGCTGTTTTCCAAACATGCTATGATTTGCTTCAATTCCTCATACGCCTCTTCGTAATTCTTCGGTCTTGTGCCTTCCATGTGTTTCCTTTCTTTTTATGGTATTACGGAAATGAGTTCCCCGTCATGAAATCTTGTTTTTATCTTCTCGCCACTCTTCAAATCCGGCTTGCCTGTGAGGAGTTTGTCCTTATGATAGGTCAGTGTGTAACCCTTTTGCAGCAGAAGAGCAGGTCGGAGCAGGCTGATGTACTTCTCGTTCATGCGGATTTTCTCTTTTTCCGCCTCAAGTCTGTTGCGGGTTCTCATCGTCAATAGGTTTTCTGCCTCTTTGATGTTTTGTTCCGCCTGTTTGTAGAATGAAATTATGTAGTCTGCCAAGTCTGTCGGAGTTATGCCGTTATGCCAAGAAGTTTGCTCAGCAACGGTAAGGTTGGTCGCATGCCCTATTCCGGTCAGTACGGGCAGCGGACAAAGGCTTATTGCCCGGCAAAGACGATAATCGTTATAGCAACTCAAGCCCGCATCGCCCCCTCCGCCTCTTATGATAAGTACGGCATCGAAGAGGTCGCTTACAATATTGATTTTGTCGAATATATCGAGCATATCGCCGACCGCCCCTTCGCCTTGCAGAAGGGAGGTGAAGAGATAGTGGGAGATTTTGTATTTCGGAGCGTAAGCATTCAGAACATTGAGAAAATCATGGTAGCCCTTGCTGCTTGTAACCGATATGACAGCCAAACTCTTCGGCAGAGAAGAAAGCCTGCGGCTTTTGTTCAAATCGAACAAACCCTCTTTTTGCAGGCGTTCCATACACAGGTGTTTTTCCTTTTCCAATTCTCCCAATGTGTAATTGGTGTCTATATCCGTTATTCTCAGACTCAAACCATAGAACTCGTCAAACATTATGCAGACACGGCACAAGACGTTTATACCATCGCATAAGTCTCCGAGCGAAGAGGCGATGAACTTCTCGCGTATTCGTTTCAAATCAGCCTTCCAGATGACAGAACGCATTTGAGTGCTTATCCTGTCTTCCGTCTTTTCAATCAAATCGGGGAAAGCATGACCGCTGTAAGGATAATAGTTCAATTTGAGCATTTCCGCCCTGACCCAGAAAAAGGAAGTATAGCGTTCGTTCAGCGTCCGCCTGATACTCGCTGCCACTTCCGAGAGGGAGAACACCCTTTCTCCAAGAAATTCATTGAATGTTGACATATCCTTCTTACTTTTCTCCGCTTAAAGAAAATAAGGAGGCAGATTACCGCTCCGCCTCCCTCGTACAAAAAAAATGAAAAAAATAACAGTTTTTTACTCTGCTTGATTACCTTACTCGGAAATCTGCTTCAAAACCCTTGCAGTGAACTCTTTTTCTATTGCTTCGGCTTTATCGACTATTGCCTGTCCTTTTGCGATGATGTCTTTGACGAAAGCTTTATCGTTAAGGCTTGCACAATTTATTTGCATGTTCATGAAAGCACCTATGCAGGCAGCCCTTGCACATAGAATGCCGACTGCTGCGTCTGTAACGGAATTAGGATTTCCCGTCTCCACCATTGCCTTGCATATATCGAACACCTCAAATGATTTGCAAAGCGTTCTGTACGGTACCTCTATGGCATATTTCGTTGCAGCTTGAATTGCCTCCGTTCTCTTGGCTTTGTCCTCGTCTGTCTTCTTAGGCAAGCCGAAGGCTTCCATGATAAGGTTGAACGAATGAGTGTCCTCATCTACCAAGAACAACAATTCGTCCTTTACAGCCTGACCTTTTTCGGCTACCTTGGAGAACTCTTCCCATCTTTCGTCCCAGCCTGCTTTATGAGACGATAGGTTGGCAACCATTGTTCCCAATGCAGCACCCAAAGCTCCCATATAAGCAGATATGCTTCCGCCTCCCGGAGCAGGGCTTTCGGAAGCCGTCTCATTGGCAAAGCCTGTGCAGCTCATATCGACAAGTTTCTTTGCATTCTTGTCCTCTATCATGTATTCTATAACTTTCTCTTGCGGATTGAAAGGCTTCAAATCGTCCAATCCCATGGACTTTACGGCAATCTTTATCAACTCTGCCTCATCTACACCCAAGGAACGCTCTTGTTTTGCAAGATAATATTTTCCTGCATCTATAAGTGTTTTCTTAGGAACGAGACCCACGATTTCCACACCGGTAACTCTCACACCTCTTGCAGCTGCTTTGGCACATACCTCATCGAAGCAGATATGCAAAGGAGAGACATTGGCATCGGTGATATTCATTGAAACCTGAGCAATGCCGTATTCCTCTATGAACCAGCCTATCGCCTTAGTACCTTTCAAAGTTCCAGGAATCATTATCGTCTTTCCGTTTTCGTCTTTCATCGGTTTGCCGTTAGGCTTTCCGCCTTCTCTTTGCGGACGACCCTTTTCACGAACATCGAACGCAATGGCATTGGCTCTTCTTGTCGAAGTGGTGTTAAGATTGTAGTTAACCGCCAAAAGGAAATCCCTTGCACCCACAGCGGTAGCACCGCTCTTTGCCACCTTCTCGCACCATGCGGCAGGTCCGAAGTCCGGTTTCCAATCCTCCGTAACGACTCTGGCACTCAAACCCTCGTATTCGCCCTGACGACAAGAAGCAAGGTTCTTTCTCTTCGGCTCAAAGGCAGCCGACTCGTAGCAATAAACAGGGATTTCAAGCTCTTTGCCTATCCTTTCGCCCAAACCTCTTGCATATTTCACCACTTCCTCCATGCTGATGTCTGCAACCGGAATAAGCGGACAAACATCCGTTGCACCGAAACGCGGGTGGTCGCCATGATGATTTCTCATATCTATAAGCTCTTGGGCTTTTTTCACCAAGCGGAAAGCCGCCTCGCAAACATTCTCAGGCTCACCCACAAAGGTGATGACCGTTCTGTTTGTCGAAGCACCCGGATCGACATCAAGAAGTTTGACACCGTCCACCTTTTCAACCTCGGCAACAACCTGGTTGATGATATTCATATCTCTACCCTCTGAAATATTGGGTACACATTCGATTAGCTGTTTCATCTCCAAAATCGATTTTATTAGTCAATAATATTTTGCAAAGGTCGTAAAAAAAGCCCGAACCACAAAATCAATTCGCAAATATAAACCGCCCTTTCACGAAATTCTTTCGCCCTTTTAATTTCGTGAAACGCCCTTTGGTTGCGGAGGCTTGGCCGAGTGGTTTTCGCAGAATGGGAAGTCGGTTGAAAAATTATGTGTCGGCATGCAGAAAAAACGCTTTTGCGTTCTTGCTTCTGCAATAAAATCGTATCTTTGCAGTTCGGTAAACGAGCGAAATAAGTATCAGATTAAAAGTATTGATAATATGTACAACAAATTTCAAAAGTATCTTCAAGAGGAGATACAGGGCATAAAAGATGCCGGTCTTTATAAGAACGAAAGAGTGATAATAACTCCGCAATCGGCTGCAATCAAGACTGCCGAAGCAGGTGATGTGTTGAACTTCTGTGCCAATAACTATTTGGGATTGGCTGATAGCAAGGTTCTTATTGAAGCAGCAAAGAAAGCGATGGACGAAAGAGGCTACGGAATGAGTTCCGTACGTTTCATTTGCGGAACAGGCGATTTGCACAAGGAACTTGAAAAGAAAATTTCCGACTTCTTCGGAACGGAAGATACCATTCTTTATGCAGCATGCTTCGATGCCAACGGCGGTGTGTTTGAACCATTGTTGGGACCTGATGATGCTATCATTTCAGACGCTTTGAACCACGCTTCCATCATAGACGGTGTGAGACTTTGCAAGGCTCAACGTTTCCGTTATGCCAATGCAGATATGGAAGATTTGGAAGCACAACTTAAAGAGGCTCAAAAATGCCGTTTCCGTTTGATTTGTACGGACGGCGTGTTCTCGATGGACGGTAATGTTGCTCCTTTGGATAAGATTTACGAGCTTGCTCAAAAGTATGATGCCATGGTTATGGTTGACGAGAGCCACTCTGCCGGTGTTGTCGGCAAGACCGGACGAGGAACAACGGAGCAATACAATTTGAGAGGCAAAGTCGAGATATTGACAGGAACATTGGGTAAAGCCTTCGGAGGAGCTGTCGGCGGATTTACAACGGGTAAGAAGGAAATAATAGAGATGTTGCGTCAACGTTCGAGACCTTATTTGTTCTCAAACTCCATTCCTCCTATGGTTGCAGGTGCTGCAATAGAGATGTTCAACCTTATAGACAGAACCAACGAACTTCAAGACAAATTGCACAACAACACTGCATATTTTGTTGAGAAAATGAAGGCTGCAGGTTTCGACATCAAGCCTACGCAATCGGCAATCTGTGCGGTAATGCTATATGATGCCAAATTGTCTCAGGACTTTGCGGCAGCATTGCAACAAGAGGGCATATACGTAACAGGATTCTATTACCCTGTTGTTCCGAAAGGACAGGCAAGAATCCGTGTTCAGGTTTCTGCTGCTCACGAAACAGAGCATTTGGATCGTTGTATAGCTGCTTTCACCAAGATAGGAAAGCAACTTGGCGTCATAAAATAAGCCTGCTTCGATATTCACAGAAAAAGAAACACCTTTCGGACATCGCCGAGAGGTGTTCTTTTTTTCAGGATTGGTCTTTCTCGGAATGCCCGGCAGACTTTATGCCCTTATTATAATGAGGGTGGTAAAGCATTATGGTCTCCCGCAAATGTTCTGTGTCGAGATGTGTATATATTTGGGTGGAGACAACACTTTCATGCCCCATCATCTCCTTTACCGCAATCAGATTGGCTCCTCCTTTTATCAATTCGGTGGCGAAACTGTGCCTTAGCGTATGCGGATGTATGTTCTTCTTTATTCCTGCCGCAAGGGCGATGTCTTTTATTGTTTGAAAAGCATGCTGTCTTGTCAGCTGCCTGCCGTAATGGTTCAGAAAAATAAGATTTTTGTTCTTATTGTCGATTTTCAGCTTGCTTCTGTGATTATCGATGAAGTAACGCAAATGCGTCAATGCACTTTTACCTATGGGAACGAGGCGTTCCTTATTGCCTTTGCCGACAACCTTTATATATTCCTTTTTCCAAAAGATATTGTTTGTTTTAAGGTTCAAAAGTTCGCTTATTCGCAATCCGCAGGAGTATAAGACCTCAATCATCAAAGCGTTTCTATATCCGTGAAAGCTGCTTTTGTCTATGCTGTCCAACATTCTGTCGATTTCTTCATTGGAAAGGACGATAGGAATTTTCTTTTCCATTTTCACACTGTCCAAAAGACTGCAAGGGTCGTTGTCTGCCTCGTCCGCAATAAGAAGATATTTGAAAAAGGCTCTTACTCCCGATATAATTCTACGCTGACTGCTTGCCTTCAAAAGACGGTCCTCTTCGGTTCTTCCGCCGGGATAAACTATAGAAGTCAGGAAACGCTGGATATGTTTCAAGTCTGTGGTGCGTGGAGTAATATCCGGATATTTCGCTTCCATGAAAGAGAAAAATTTATCGCAATCGCCCAAATAAGCCTCTAGCGTATTCATGGAAAAGGAACGCTCCATGAGAATATAAGACTTGAAGCCGGGAATATAGCTTCGCCAATGGGATTTTTCCTTTCTTTCTTCCTCTAAAACAGTTTCGGGAGACATTATCTCGGATTTTGAGTCCGTATTTTCTTTTTGTTCTTTCGTTTTCGTCTTGCTATTTAAGATTTGCAGAACCTACCTTATTCATCAGATACATCACCCTGTCGGCTTTGCGGTTCAGGCTCGAAGTCGGTTTTGCGGGGTTTCTCTTCAATGGGTTCGGCAAAGCACTTGCCAACAAAGCCGCCTGACGTTTGGTCAATCGCTTTGCCGATTTGCCGAAATAATATTGCGAGGCAGCCTCAACACCATAAATTCCGTCCCCGAACTCAATGACGTTAAGGTAAACCTCCATTATTCTTTTCTTACTCCAAAATGTTTCTATCAATACGGTTTGATATGCCTCCAAAGCCTTTCTTACATAATTTCTGCCGTTCCATAGAAAAACATTTTTCGCAGTCTGTTGGCTTATAGTGCTGGCTCCTCTCGGTCTTCTGCCGCTTCGCTTGGCATCTTCCCTTGCACGCTTTATTTGTTCAAAGTCGAAGCCTTTGTGATGTCGGAAACGATTATCCTCTGCTGCCATTACTGCTTTCACCATATTGGGAGAAATATCCTCTATATCCACCCATGTTTTTTGCAATCTCAGCTTGCGATTGTCATCAAAGGCTTGCTGTACACATCTTTGAACCATAAGGAAAGTAATAGGAGGATTTACCACAATATAAAGGGCAGTAAGGAGAATGCTTCCGCAGATATACGCCAATGCTGCTATGCCAAGATATTTCAATACCTTTTTGAAAGTGATTTTTTTAGAATGTTTGCCTGCCATCTCTCTGTATCGGTCTTGTCTTCGTGTGCGGGAAGACGATTTTTCGGCAAAATTACAAAATATGTCCGCAAGAACTGCGTTTCAATCAGAAATAATGACTACCTTTGCACAATCATGAGATTGAGACTATCCATTATATACATATGTATCTTGGCTTTGGCTGCTTCTTGTTCGAGCGGACATAAAAAACTCTTGAAGAGCGATGACCAAGACGCCAAATTCGAGGCGGCAATGAAAGCCTACGAAAAACATGACTGGCTCAAAGCCACGGAGTTATTTGAAAATCTGCTCCTTTATTCGAGAGGAAGAGAGAAAGCGGAGCTTGTGAACTTTTACTATGGCAAAAGCCTTCTCGGAGGAAAGAATTACTACTCGGCGGCTTACCAATTCGAGAGCTTCGTCAAGTGGTTTCCTTATTCCAAATACGCAGAAGAAGCATTGTTTCAGGCTGCCTATTGCAAGTATTTGGAATCGCCGGAATACTCTCTTGACCAGACTTTGACGAAACAGTCGATAAACAACTTTCAATCGTACGTTGACAAATATCCGAAGTCTGAAAGAGTTGCCGATGCGAACAGATTGATGGACTCTTTGCGTTGGAAACTTATACGAAAGGACTATACAACAGCTTACAACTACTATAAGACGGAAGCATACCAAGCCGCACAGGTCAGTTTGAAAAACTTCCTGAACGATTATCCCGACGCCACCGAATACAGAGAGAAAGCGATGTATTACATCGTCATTGCAGGTTACGAATATGCAGAAAAGAGTATAGCAAGCAAGCAAAAGGAACGTTATGAAGCCGTAGTGATGGACTACGAACGCTATAAGGTAACCTTTTCCAACTTGCAGGATAAAAGCAAAGCGGAACAACTCAATCGCATATACGAAGACGCAAAAGCAAAATTGGAAAGAATAAAAACAGAAAACAAAGACAAATAAGCGATTTATGGATTATAAGAAGACAAAGGCAGACACAAGCATCAAAACAAGGAATTTGAACGATTTCACCAATCTTACGGGGAATGTTTATGAGACCATAGCAATGCTCAGCAAACGTTCGGATCAGATAGCTGCCGATTTGAAGCAGGAATTGTACAAAAAGATTGAGGAGTTTGCCATTGCGGACGGAGCAGACGAGATGTCGGAAAATCATGAGCAAATAGAAGTTGCAAAATACTATGAACAACTTCCGAAGCCTTACCTTATTGCTATAAGAGAATACTTAGATGATAAATTGGTTTACAAATCAGGCAAAGAGGTATTGGCGGAAAAAGCCGCAAAAGAAGAAAAACAAGAAGCCTGAACAAAGATTTGTTTCCGATGAAAGCAAAGGTAGCTGTGGCAATCAGCGGAGGAATAGCTGCATATAAAGTACCGCTTTTGATAAGGTTGCTTAGAAAGAACGGATACGAAGTAAAGGTCGTTGTAAGCAAGAATGCACTGAATTTCGTAACAGAGACGACTTTGCAGACCCTTTCTTTCAATCCTGTTTACAGCGATATGTTTTCGGGAAACAAAGATATGACGCAACATATCAGCCTTTCGGATTGGGCTGATTTTTTTATCGTGGCACCGGCAACGGCAAACATTATCGGCAAATATGCTTCTGCCATTGCCGATGACTGTATTACGACAAGCCTTTTGGCATTCGACAAAGATGTCTTCCTTGCTCCTGCCATGAATTCCAAGATGTACCGCCACACAGGCGTTCAATCGAATTTACACATCTTGCAATCGCGAGGCGTACACATCATTTCGCCAAGTTCGGGTTACCTTGCCTGCGGAGCGGAAGGAGAAGGCAGAATGGCAGAAGCCGAGGATATTTTCCGCATATTTGAAGAGCATATAACGAAATCGCAAGAATTGGCAGGCAAAACGATATGTGTAACGGCAGGTCCTACATACGAGCAAATCGACCCCGTGAGGTTTATCGGCAATTACTCTTCCGGAAAAATGGGCTTTGCCATTGCAGAATGTCTTGCGAAGAAAGGTGCCAAGGTCAGGCTGATAGCAGGACCGACATTCTTGAAAACGCAGCACCCTATGATAGAACGCATAGATGTAAAGACTGCAAGACAAATGTACGAGGCTGCAACAGCCGCCTTTGAAGAGGCAGAGGCTGCAATACTTTCGGCAGCCGTTGCGGACTATACTCCCAAGAATGTCGCAGATAGCAAAATCAAGAAAAAAGATACGGCTTTAAGCATAGAATTACAGCCGACCGATGATATATTAGCCGAATTGGGTCGCAGGAAAAAGGCAAACCAACTCTTGATAGGCTTTGCCCTTGAAACGGACAACGAACAAGCCAATGCGGAAGCAAAATTAAAGAGAAAAAATCTTGACTTCATCGTACTCAACTCCCTAAGAGACGCAGGAGCCGGCTTCGGAGTTGAAACCAATAAGGTTACAATCATAGATTCTCTTGGAAACATCGACAGTAAAGACCTCAAAGCCAAAAGCGAAGTAGCAGAAGACATTGTCGAAAAGATGATTTCCATGATGAACGCCAAACATTAGAACACCGGAAACCCAATCCCTTTCAGCATGAAAAAGTTTTCTTTGTTTCTTTTTTTGTTTCTCACCAATGCAATGCTCTTTTCGCAAGAGTTCAGAGTGAGTATAAGCGTCAACTCCTCCCAAATACAAGGTACGGACAAAGAAATATACAAAAAAATCCAAGAAGTGCTGAATGAGTTCGTCAATCAGCGACAGTGGACAAACAAAACATACGAAGAGTTCGAGAGAATAGAGGGCAGCATTTCCATAAACATAAAAGAACACTCCAATCAGGAGGATTTCAAAGCCGATTTCAACCTTCAACTCCGCCGTCCCGTTTATGGTTCTACCTATACCACCACCTTATTGAACACACAGGAACAAAACGTTCCTTTCAAATACATAGACGGACAGAGCTTTGAATTTGACGAAAACAACTATAGCAATAACCTTGCTTCCACCGTGGCATTCTATCTCTATTATTTCCTTGCTTTGGATGCCGATTCCTTTTCTTTGAACGGCGGAACAGAGTATTTCAATGTGTGCAACAACATAGTAACTGCCGCACAACGTTCCTCCGACGGAGGTTGGAAGAGAGCATCAAGCCAGAGGAACAGATATTGGATGTTGGAGAATTACACCAATTCCACATACCGCACACTCCGAGACGCCTCCTATCAATATCATCGCCTCGGCTTAGACATGATGGGCGGAGAAAGTCAGACCGATGCACGGAACAGCATAATAGAAGCCTTGGAGAATGTACGCAAAGCATATAGAGAGAAATCCACATTAGTAGCCGTTCAACAATTCTTTGATGCCAAGGCAGATGAAATAGTGAATATTTTCAAGGGAGCCCCCGATAACGAAAAAACAAGGGTTGTAGAATTGATGAAGGATATGAACCCCTCCAACACTAACAAATACGAACAAATTCTCCAAAGCAGATAGAACACCTTTCTGCCTCGGTTTCCGAACTTGAAAACCGATTTACAAAACGCATTCCCCACAAATATGGGTTTAAGTTGTCCTTTTACGAAAGCAAAACTCTTTCTTATCGACAATCCATCATAAACAATTCTGCTTTTCACGCCAAAAACTCCGTTCTATCAAGCCTCTGTACGAAAATTATCCGTAACTTTGTTCTTCTTAATCATATAATGAACAAAACAGATTACTAATGATTACAGGAGAAATCAAGAACCGCATAGACAGTATTTGGGACAGTTTTTGGACGGGAGGCATCACCAACTCCATAACGATACTCGAACAGATGACTTACCTCTTCTTCATGAAGATGTTGGACGATACACAACTCAAAAAGGAAGCAACTGCCAATGTATTGGGCATAACAATCAAAGAGCCTATCTTCAAAGACGGCACTTGGCATAATCCCGATACCGACAAGGAGGTGGCATACAGCAATCTGCGTTGGCATAAATTCATAAACTTCGATGCAGAGAAACTGTACGGTACCATAAGCAAGGACGTTTTCGTCTTCATCAAAACTCTTAACGAGGGCAAAGAGAGTGCATACAGTCGCTTCATGGAAAACGCCACTTTCCTGATACCTAACCCGAGGACTCTTGTCAAACTTGTGGAAGGCATAAGCAGGCTTGATATGAACAATCGCGATGCCATGGGCGATGTTTATGAATATGTGCTTGGCAAGATGGCTGCCTCCGGCAACAACGGACAATTCCGCACGCCCCGCCATATCATTCGCATGATGGTGGAATTGATGGAGCCTGACTTAAATGATATAATTTGCGACCCTGCCATGGGTTCGGCAGGCTTCATTGTCGAAAGTGCCAAATACATCAGCGAACACAATAAAGCAGAGTTGATGAAGAAAGAACATGCGGAACATTATCGCAACAATATGTTCCACGGCTTCGATACCGACCAAACCATGCTCCGCATAGGTGCCATGAATCTTATGCTCCACGGAGTGGATAAGCCTGATATAGAATACAAAGACAGTCTTTCGACCGACAATTCCGACACTGAACGTTACACACTCTGCCTTGCCAATCCTCCCTTTGCCGGCAGCTTGGATAAAGAATCGGTAAATAAAAGCCTGCTTGCCATTACCAAGACCAAGAAAACCGAACTGCTCTTCATTGCACTCTTCACCAGAATGCTGCAAACCGGAGGACGCTGTGCAAGCATAGTACCCGACGGAGTACTCTTCGGCAACAGCAGCGGACACAAAGCCGTACGCAAAGAACTTATCGACAACCAACGACTGCAAGCCGTCATCTCAATGCCGAGCGGGGTATTCCAACCATACGCCGGCGTATCCACTGCCATTCTCATCTTCACCAAAACCAATGCAGGAGGTACGGACAAGGTATGGTTCTATGACATGAAAGCAGACGGATACAGTCTCGACCAGAAAAGAACAGAGGTAAAGGACAACGACATACCCGACATCATAGCTCGCTTCAAGAACCTCCAAGAGGAAGCAAGCCGCACTCGCAAAGACCAATCCTTCCTCGTTCCCGTAGAGGAGATAAGGCAAAACGACTACGATCTCTCGATAAACAAGTACAAAGAAATAGAAAGAGAGAAAATAGAATACGAAAAACCGGAAATTATCATCTCCCGTATCAAAACCCTTGAACAAGAAATCGCAAAAGCAATAGAAGAATTAAAGTAATGACGGACACTCGCAGTTTTCTTAAAACACAGGTACGGTGGGAGAACCTTTTCTTCTACCAAAAGGCGAATACGCTCTACATGCTCACCTTTCGTTTTACGGAAAGGTTTCTCCAAAAGGGAGATCGTACCATAGACCAGATGATACAGGCTGCCCGCAGCGGCAAACAGAACATAGTGGAAGGCTCTGCCGATGGGGTTACAAGCATGGAAATGGAGGTAAAACTGCTTAACTGTGCAAGAGGCAGTCTGAAAGAACTGCGAGAAGACTATCAAGACTACCTTGCCGCCCGCAGGCTCAGCGTATGGAAAAAAACGCACCCACGCTATGAAGCCATGCTCGCCTACTGCCGCCAACACAACAAAGCAGAAGACTATCAAGCCTTCTTCGACACATGGAGCGACGAAGAAATGGCAAACGTAGCACTCACCCTCTGCCACATCATCGACCGAATGATGACCACCTACCGGAAAAGATTGGAAAAACAATTCATCGAACAAGGCGGCATACGCGAACGCATGACCGCCGCCCGCCTCGGCTACCGCAACGACCAAAAACGACAAATCGAAATGCTCCGCAACGAAAACCAAGCCCTCCACACCCGCATAGAAGAATTAGAACAAAGCATCAAAAAATTAAAAAGCAAGAAAGATTAGAAGAACTAGAAAGACTAGAAGAGCTAGAAATTCTAGAAAGACTAGAAATTCTAGAAAGACTAGAAGTTCTAGAAGAACTAGAGGGTCTAGAAGAATTAGAAAAACTAGAAAATAAAGAATAGGAACCAATGAAACACAACTGGGAATACAAGAAGTTAGGAGAAGTTTGCGAAACTACATCAGGGGGAACTCCTTCAAAAATAAAACTCGAATATTATACAAATGGTAATATTCCATGGCTAAGAAGTGGAGAAATCCGTCAAGGTCTTATCTTTGATACTGATATATATATCACAGAAGAAGGACTAAAACATTCATCTGCGAAAATCATACCAATTAACTCTGTTGTTATTGCAATGTATGGTGCCACTGTTGGTCAATGTGGTATAATAAAATCTAAAATGTGTACTAATCAGGCTGTATGTAGTATCTTTCCCAATTCTAATATTATTCCTGAATTTCTATGTCTGTTTCTAACAAGTAAAAAGAATACGTTTATCAAATCTGCAGTTGGAGGTGCACAACCTAATATATCTCAAAATATAGTGAGAAATACCCTTATCCCTCTCCCACCCCTTTCCGTTCAGGAGAGGATTGTTGAGAAATTGGACAGGCTGAGCCTTATCCTCGAAAAGAAAAAGCAACAAATCAAAGAACTCGACTCCCTCGCCCAATCAATCTTCTATGATATGTTCGGCGACCCCATAGAAAACGGAAAAGGCTGGGAAATCAAAAAGTTAGGAGAAATTTGTTCTGATAAACAGCATATCATAAGAGCTAACAAATACTTCTCCAAAACAGCCAAAATACAATACATTGACATATCTTCTATCAACAATAGTTCAAATACCATTACTAATACTACAACATTTGTATTTGAAAATGCTCCTTCAAGGGCTCAGCAAAAAGTGGAATACGGAGATGTGCTGATTTCACTTGTCCGCCCTAATCTAAAAAATATTGCTTCAATAGATATTATGTGTAATAATTTAGTCGCATCAAGTGGCTTTTGCGTATTACGAGGAATAAACGTCTCACAATATTATATCAAAGCATTAGTGCTTACAAATCACTTTACGAAATACCTAACAGAACGCGTGTCAGGAGCTAACTATCCTGCTATCCACGAAGAAGATATTAGAAACTGTATAATAGGAATTCCCCCTCTTGACTTGCAACAATCCTTTGCTAAGAAGATTGAGGCGATTGAGAAACAAAAGGAACTTATAAACCAATCCATAAAGGAGGTACAGTTATTGTTTGACGCCAAGATGGATTATTATTTCGGAGATTAAGACTATGAGAAATTTCGATTATATCAGGGATATTGCTTCTCTTCAAGATCTTTATCGTTTCTGCAATGTGGCAGAGGCGGCTCAGATTGCGGAGCCTGAATTGTCTGCTCTCAATGCTCGCAGGGCTTTGGAGTGGATTGTCAGGGCTGTTTATGCAATCAAAGGCATGGCTGTGAGTGAACGCAGTTCGTTGTTTGAATTAGTCGATGGTGAGACGTTCAAAGAGTTTGTAGGTAATGATAAACTCTTAATGGGTGTTCATTATGTTCGTAAAGTCGGCAATGCTGCGGCTCACACAGGGCGGGTGTCCGCAAGAGAATCTTTCTTTGCTCTGCTGAACATTTATAATTTCGTCGGGGCAGTGTTGGTGAAGCTGGGCATGGTCGAGAATTTCCCTGCTTTCGATAACAATCTTATTCCCAGAAAAGCGGAAAACTATATAGCAACAGATGAGAAAGCGGAGCCATCGGCTGAGTTTGTGAAAAGTATTGATGCTGCAAGGGTGCGATGTACTGCAATGCCCAATCCTGCCATTGACATAAGCGAGGCAGAGACAAGGCGTTTGTTCATAGATTTAATGTTGAAAGAGGCAGGTTGGAATGTGTTGACTGAAAAGGGCTGTATTCTTCCTTCGTCTGCTTGTGTGGAGATTGAAGTGGAGGAGATGCCGAACAGGGAAGGGAAAGGCTATGCGGATTATGTATTGTTTGGCAGGGACGGTCTGCCTTTGGCTGTGATGGAGGCAAAGAGGACAAGTAAAAGTCCTATGGCAGGCGAACATCAGGCAAATCTCTATGCGAATGCTTTGGAAAAGAAGTATAAGGTAAGACCGGTAATATATCTGAGCAATGGCTTTGAGACTTACGTCATTGACGGCTTGGGGTATCCGAAACGCAAATTGTATGCTTTCCATTCCGAGGAGGATTTGCGTTTGCTGATTGACCGCAGAGGACGTGGCAGGATTAGCGACTTCAATGTAAGGGATTATATCACGGACAGGGCTTATCAAAAGACTGCCATAAAGAGGGTGTGCGAACATTTGAACAAGAATCGCCGCAAAGCTTTGGTGGTGATGGCAACGGGAACAGGCAAGACGCGTGTAGCCATCTCTTTGGTCGATGTACTGATGAGGAATGATTGGGTGAAGAATGTGCTGTTCCTTGCCGACCGTACTTCCTTGGTCAGACAAGCTCACAGAAATTTCGTTAAGTTATTGCCCAATACCACTACTTGCGTATTAAGCGAAAATTCTTCGGACAAAGAGACGATAGATATGAATGCCCGCATTATGTTCTCGACATATCAAACAATGATAAACTACATCGACACCGATAAGAAGGAGTTTTCGGTCGGCAGGTTCGATTTGATTGTCATTGATGAGGCTCACCGCAGTGTGTTCGGCAAGTTCGGTGCCATTTTCAACTATTTCGATAGTTTGTTGGTCGGCTTGACAGCTACACCGAGGGAAGATATTGAGAAGAGTACATACGATTTACTCGGTTTGGAAGATGGAATACCGAATTACGAATACAGTCTTGCCGAGGCTGTGGAGGACGGCTATCTTGTTCCATACTCCGCTTTCAAAAAGGGAACAATGATTTTGCAAGATGGCATAAAATACAACAGTCTGAGCAAACAGGAACAGGAACAGTTGGAAAAGGTTTTTGAAAGTGAACGATTGCAAAGTGCGTTAAAGGACGATGGTAAAAAGGGTAGAGATATAGGAAGTAATGAGATATTCACTTATATCTTCAACGTAGATACAATAGACAAAGTGCTGCAAGACTTGATGCAAAACGGCTTGAGCGTACAGGGTGGAGAACGCATAGGGAAGAGCATCATATTCGCTTACAATCACGAACATGCAGAATTGATTGTGAAACGCTTCGAGGCTTTGTTCCCCGAATACGGTGCGGATTTCTGTGTGCTGATTGATAACTACGTGAACTATGCTCAGGACTTGATTGACAGATTTGAAAAACGAGACTGCAATCCTCAGATTGCCGTATCCGTGGATATGCTTGATACAGGAATTGATGTGCCGGATGTGCTGAACCTTGTGTTCTTTAAGATTGTACGTTCAAAAATCAAGTTTTGGCAGATGATAGGACGCGGCACTCGTTTGAGTGAGGGTATATTCGGATTTGGCAAGGATAAGAAATGTTTCTATATTTTCGATTGGTGCGGTAATTTTGAGTTCTTCGGCAAAAATCCGGAAGGTGTGAAGAGTCCGCATTCTCCATCTCTGACAGAAAGATTGTTTTGTATTCGGGCGGAATTGGCTTTGGGACTTCAAAAGGCGGAGTATCAAGAGGACTTGTTTGCAAAACAGCTGCATGATGAGTTGAAAGCGACAATGATTGCACAAGTGCAACAGTTGAACGATAAACACATATCGGTAAGAAATGTTTGGAGCAGCGTATCTATGTTTAAGCAGAAAGAAAATTGGCAGTGCCTGTCTGCCATGGATGTGGAAATATTGAAAAGAGAAATTGCTCCGCTCTTGGTTAAGGAACAGAGTGATGAAAGTGCCAAAAGGTTTGATGTATTGATGTTGAACGTTGAAGCAGCCAGACTTGATAAGACGAAGCGATGTGAAAGCAGCATAAAGAATATTATTTCCATTGCACAAGCTCTCTCCACCAAGGCTGCCATTCCGCAAGTATTGGCGAAAATGGAGATTATCAAGTTTGTGCAAAGCAAGACATTTTGGGATAATGCAGACTTGAACGAATTGGAAAAAGTCAGATGTGAAATCAGAGACTTGGTAAAATTCATATTTAAGGAAAAACGTCCATCGTTTGAAGTGGATATTGAAGATACAATTACCGATGATGGCTTGGCGGAGGAAGCGATAAGATATACTACTTACTATCAAAGAGTGTTTGATTACCTTGTTGCCAATCGTAAACTTCCGGTGCTGCAAAAGATTATCAATATAGAGCAACTGAAAGAGGCAGACATAAAAGAATTGGAACGTATCCTATGGAGCGAACTCGGAACAAAGGAAGAATACAGACATTGCACTGAAAAGATGATATGCGGAGATAGTGTTGCAACATTTATTCGTTCCATAACAGGCATAGACAGAAGTGTAGCATTGAAAAAATTCTCTCGGTTTATCAACAACAACGAGCTTAATTCCCAACAAGAAGAATACCTGAAAAATATTCTGGATTACGTATGTGCAAACGGAGACATAGACAAAAACACTCTTATAGATGAAAGTCCGTTCAAGTATTATGACCTATCCACCCTCTGGGGCATAAATGCAATACAAATCGGCAAATATACAGAAATCCTCCACACCGCCATAAGAATCTAAAATAGTTAGAAGAGCTAGAAATTCTAGTAGTTCTAGTGCTTCTAGTCTTTCTGATTATTCCAGTCTTTCTATCTTTTCTATAACTACTATTCTTCTAAGAACAAAAAAGAGAGCCTCACATTTCTGTAAGGCTCTCTATCTAATCTGGCGGCTTCCTACTTTCCCACTTGGTGTAGCAGTATCATCGGCGACGCAGGGCTTAACTTCTCTGTTCGAAATGGTAAAAGGTGTTCACCTGCTCTATAACCACCAAAAATATCTCTAATAACTCTTTTCGGTTGCTCTCTAACATCCGGACATACAATAGAGTCTCTCTCGGAAGAGTTCGGGTGATTAGTATTGCTCGGCTTTGACATTACTGCCTTTACACCTGCAACCTATCTAAGTCGTGTTCTTCAACTACCCTATTAGGAAATCTCATCTCGAGGTGGGTTTCGTACTTAGATGCTTTCAGCACTTATCCCTGCCAAACTTAGCTACCCGGCGGTGCCGCTGGCGCTACAACCGGTACACTAGTGGTTTGTCCAACTCGGTCCTCTCGTACTAGAGTCAGAGCCCCTCAAATTTCCAACGCCCTCAACAGATAGGGACCGAACTGTCTCGCGACGTTCTGAACCCAGCTCGCGTGCCACTTTAATGGGCGAACAGCCCAACCCTT
>OJAW01000911.1_pt1 | contig 18709 bp, 12 predicted proteins | sample 1589151 | NCBI WGS metagenome assembly OJAW01 (sample SAMN03283290) | human gut metagenome | biome: human-associated habitat; material: feces | host: Homo sapiens | place: Peru | collected 2012
AACAAAGGGAAGATATTACTATTAAAGTTAGTGAAAATATTATTAGACTTATTAAATTAAAATAATATCTATCTAAGTATGTATAATAATATAGTGAATATAAGCCATCTGTTATCATATTGGCAGGATTAATCATATTTAATATTGGTATATTTTTATCAATAACATATTTCATGGTAATACCCATCATACCTGATAAGAATGATAAAAACATAGTTATAGCTATTAAAATTCCACTTTTAGCATTTTCATTAGTTTTTAGAACTGTTCCAATAAATAAACCTAAGCTAATACCTGCAACACAACCAGCAAATGCTAAAAGTATTACTTTTTTTAAATCATCTCCGTAGTTAACTTCTAGAACTACTAGAGTATAAAGTAATAATATTGACATTGAAATAAGAGAGACTAATAGACTAGCTAGAGTACCACTTAATACTAGGTTTTTCTTTTTTACTGGAGATACTCCTATTCTTTTACCCATACTACTCATATTTGGTAATAACTTATTAATCATATAAATAGATAATGCTCCACCATATAGAGCTGTCATTGCAATTAGGGTATAATACTCAATCATTGTATAACTTATATTTACTCTAGTTGCATCAACTATATTATTTTTAGCAAAATGATAATCTATTTCTTTATCTATAATAGTTTCATCTACAAAATATTTTAATATTGTTTCATTAGTACCAGATTTATTTACATATATTTCTGGCTTGCCAGTAGTCCAATCTATAATACCTATGATTTTTTCTTCTTCAAGTAGCTTTTTTGCTTCATCATAATCTGTATAATATATTTCATCAAATATTGGATTTTTTCCTTGTTGAGCTTCATCTAATGCGAGTCTAAAAGCAGCATTTTTGTTTCCAACCACCGCTATATTAAAGGGATTAATTGATTCTTTTTTCTCAATATCTTTAAAAGCCATATGAAAGAACGTACCTAGAATAATGGGAAATATTAATGTCCAGAATAAAAGACCTTTGTTTTTAGTTAAAATTTTATAAAAATATCTATAATTATGAATAAACATTAGTCCCTTAAGTCCTTTCCAGTTAATTCTAAAAATACATCATTTAATGTTGGTCTTTCTGAAAAAATTTTTAAATAATTAACATTTTCTTCTTTTAAGAAGGTAAGTAATTCACCTAGATTATCTTTACCCTTTTTATATATAATTACTACTTGATTATTATTTTTAGTTATGCTATCGACAGTTTTAAATTTCTTTATTTTTGATATTATATCATCACTTATATCATTTACTTCAATAGTTATTTTTTCTTCAAGTTTTGCTAGTTTTTTAAGTTCATCTTTATTGCCTTCAGCTATTATTTTACCATTATCAAGTATTATAATTCTATCTGTTATAAGTTCTGCTTCTTCCATATAATGTGTTGTATAGACTATGGTTGCACCATTTGTCTTTAATTTAATTATATTATTTAATATATTATTTCTACTTTGTGGATCAACTGCTACAGTTGGTTCATCTAAAAATATGAGTTTTGGTTTGTGGGCTATTCCACATGCTATATTAAGTCTACGTAGTAAGCCACCAGATAATTCTTTTGGGTAAAACTTACTAAAGTCTTTTAAACCAACTAATTTAATTGCATCTAATACATATTTACTTCTTTTCTTTTCATCTTTAATATATAAACCGCAAAAATAATCTATATTTTCATAAACTGTTAGTTCATCAAAAACTGCTACTTCTTGAAATATTACTCCGATATCTTTTTTAATATCATATGAATCTGGTTTCATTTCCTTACCAAATATTTTTATAGTACCACGATCATATTTAAGTAATTGTAATATACAATTAATTGTTGTGGTTTTACCTGATCCATTAGGTCCTAAAAGTCCCAATATTTCCCCTTCATAAACATTAAATGATAAATCATCTATTGCTTTTTTCTTTTTATAGTTCTTTGTTAAATTTTTTACTTCAATTACATTCTCCATCTTTTATTCCTTTCATTAATACATTAAACTCTTTCGTTAGTAAGTTACTTATTTCTTCATCAGTAAGTATAATTTTCTCACTTGCAATTAAGCAAGCTATACCATGTGTATATTTTTCTTAATTTAGTACCCGTTCGTTTATATTTAAGTATTGTATCATTTGAGTTATTAGTTTCATTTTATGACATTATCCTATATTTTCATTTTTTTATCTTTAATTTATATTATATTATTAAACTTTTAATATATATTTTTATTTTCTTTTTGTATTGGATATTTTATAAGTATTATGTATTATCATTTTCTTTACCTCCACGACATATTTATCATACTATACATATGTTGCTATGTCAATAAATTACTTGAACATCACTAGAATTATTTTAGGATAACTTTCCTATTATATAAAGAAAAATCTGACAGATAATTATTAACTTTGATATTTCTATCAGTTTTTATAATAATATTTATAATAAATAAAAAAATAAGGTAAATCGTTTAACATATGTCGAACTATTTACCTTATTTTTGCTAGGTTTTACCGATATTTTTTTAAAACTTTTCGTCAATCAGCTATGCGAATTGGTGAATTTCTGGTACCTTCACCCGATGTAAATTTTATCGAAGATAAAAGACTGAAAGACGGACGCAGCACATTCCCATTCGAGACGCTGACATCATAGTGATCCACATTGCCAAAAGAAGTAACAACAAACGCATAGCCAGAACCATTGGAATCACGCGAAATTATCCATTCGTATAAACCGGCGTATAGCCAATTTCCATTTTTGATGGTTGCATCATCATAATTATTAAGTATTGTTGTCCATGCACTTGGTGCTGCTGCAAATCCATAGTCACTTACATACATTAATCCTATTTTTGCATTTACTGTTGTTGTAGCATCTTTATTTGCTCCAACTTCATAGTTATATGCTGTTTTTGCCTTTGATTCATTTCCATTAGCTTGAGTCATTCCACCTACATACCATGTTGTATCTGCTATCATATTCTTCCATTTTGTATTTTTGCCATCTAGGTATGTTAAGTAATTTGTATTTAAATTTGTTGTGTTGGTTGTACTTGTACTCCATGTATTATCTCTTGGTTGATGCCATCTATATGAACCTATTTTTGTTAAGTCCCCGTTTCCTTTGTAATATGAAGAAAGACTTCCCCATGCTTCTTGATATGTTTTTGAATATCCTTTATCTGTTCCAAGCATATCTGTTGTTGCTCCATCTGCTAATATTAATTTTACTTTACCATCTATTAAACCTATTATTCTGTATAGATTTTCATGTGGACATGTAGTTTCATCTGAACCAAAGCATACATAGTTATTTGGGTTTGCTCCTGCAAATCTATATGAATTATCACCTGCTCCATTTGTTAAGTTTGCATCATGATAATATATATTGTTTTCTCCTTGTGTTCCTGTATATTGACTTATTACATAATCTGCTAAAGAAATTTTCATTTCTCCTTTTTGAATTATTAATTTTCCACTTAAATTTTTACCAGTATTATTATTTTGGTCAAAATTATGATTTACTAATGTTATTGTAACTGTGTATTCTTCTACTGTTTTTGGTGATGCACTTATTTCTTTGTTTGAAAATAATGCTATTAATCCCTTTTTAGTTGTGATATCAAAACCTGATATTGAAGTATTTTTTCCATCTGTTACTGTTACATAATCTAGACCTGCTATACTAGTTACTGGATTACCAGATGTCTTATCTATTACTTGTAATAATAACTCTGGCTTATCAGTATTTGTATAAGTAAATGTATTATTTTCTATATTTAAATACATGTAATAATTTGCAGTTGCTGTATTAGTTTTGTTATTTGCTTGAAGGGTAGCTCTTGCAAATGTTTGTCCTATTTTATTACCTTTGCCACTTGCAAAATCATCTTGTCCTGCTGTAATACTTATATTACTACCTGTTTCAAATGTTAATACATCTGTTGTGTAGGTTGTAACATTAACATCTGCATTTGATGCAGAGCCATATTGATTTTGAAAATATGCATATGTTGCACCTACTACTAGAAGTGCTAGTGCCACTAGTGCTATTGCACTAAATAATTTTACTTTCTTCTTTTCCATTTTATTCTCTCCACTTCTTTATTTTTAATACTAAAAACATAATACCACAAATATAAATTAATTACAAGTATCCATTAAAAAAGAAATTAAAGATGTATCTTTATCTAATAAACCTTTCTTTATTCCAACATCTATATTACTTAAACTAACTAAATTATCTAACAATTCATTATTTGTATATTTTAAACCGTTATTATATAATTTATTAATTTGCCACTCTTGCATATGCAAGTAGTCAATTAATCCATTAATACCCAACTCATTATATAACGTTTTTACATAATACATTAATCTATATTCTCTAGCAAGTAATATAACTAAACTAGTTGCATCAACTTTATATATCTTTAAATTATTAAATATCTTTATTGCTTTACCTAAATCTTTATTTATAACAGCATCAACAAATAAAAAATTATTATTAGTTTTTTCTTCTCCCACTATTTTTACAACATCACTATATTTAATATCACAAGGAAACCCATAATAAAGCATAACTTTATCTAATTCATTAAACATAATATCTAAATTCTTAAATGAATTATCCATTATATAATTAACAGTTTTATAATCCATGCTATAATTATAATTTTTTAAATATGCATTAAGTACTTCATTTAAAGCTCTTTTATCCATCTTACTAATATTAATTAAATGTCCTTTTTCTTTTATACATTTAACTATTTTTTTCTTAGAATCAATTCCATTTAATGTTGTAAATATAATGTGAGAACTAGGATTCGGGTTATTTAAGTAATTAAGTAGTAAGTTATTATCTTCTTCACTTAGTTTTTCAGTTCCAAAAAATGTAGCATTACTTGCAACAATCCATTTTTCATCTATACCAAGTCCAAAATATGAAGCTTCTTCGATTACTTCTTTTATACTACACTTTGACATATTAAAAATAATATAATTATTATCTTTAACTATCTTTTTTATTTCTTTATCAATCAATCTATAACTTTCTGCACTAATTAAATAATTCATAACACTCTCCTTCCCAAATTATAACACACAAAAAAAGAAAAAGAAAGCTTCCTCATCTTTTTCTATCTAAACATTATATAATGTACTATATTTTATGATTATTAATAAAACATGTTAACTTACTAGTTGTTTTAATTTATTAATTCTATATTTTAAACCTTGGTATAAAGCAGCAATTCGATTATCAGACATATCTGTTTTATTTTGATACTCTTTTAATAGTTTTTCATAAACATCCGCAAGTCCATCTAATAGTGAAACATCAATTTTTCCAACATCAGGTAACACTGTTTTTAATATATCATCATATTTTTTATTAGTATTACTAAAAAACTTTCCTGTTCCAGTAACAAAATTCATGTTTGCAACTATTCTATCACATTGCATACTTTGACCAGTATCAAATATCGGAGCAGTTCTCTCCCACTTTAATGTATTTACATTACGAATAACTCCAAAATTTTTCATATGTCTATCCGTATTCATCAAAATATAATCAACTAAGAACATACTTGCAACATTTTTTCTTGCATCAGGTACGTTATGTTGTTCTAAAATATTAATATAATGTTCATAATCATTTATATTATTTGGTTTCTTTACAGATTTATAAATATCATAAGCAGATATTATTTCCTCATCACTACTTACAAAGTTTTCACACTTAGAAACTAACTTTTCATTATTTATAAAATCAATTGTATAATTACAATAAGGAAAGCCAAGTCTTTTACACACTTGTGAAGCAAGCCATTCATTAAAAGGTTCTTCACGATTAAATGTGTATGTACCTTTTACTAAAACTCTTTTGCCACCTTCAATAATCCACCCTTTTTGAAGCATACCATCCGTTGTATTATTCGGAGACCTCAAGACATTTTTATCCGTAGATATTTCATTACTTGATGAATCAAGTGATGCTTCTAGATAAGCTTCATATTCGAAATCATTAGTAAAGAAATTAATATCTTCCCACTTTATACTACTTTCACTATCCTTTAACCAATATTGATCAGATAACGATAAACTAAATGATTTATTAAGTAATTCTTCTGGTGAAGAAACATTTAATTTTTCAAGTAAGTTTTCTAAATCCTTTCTCCATGATGGAATACCACGACCTCTAAACCAAGCATTAGATTCTTTAACCAAACTTTGAGACTTATCATTATAAGCATTAAATATTGCAAGCGGAGCATATTCAATATTATAAATCTCAATTATATTAGTTATTGCATTATCAACTTTACTATAATCAATTAACATAACTGGGGTATTTTTATTCATTAACACGCAGCTCATATATATCCCTCCTTCATTAATTATCTATATTTTACCATATTTTACTTTAAATTACTATTAATTATTTTTATATCTTTTATAAATACTTTCAAATACTTTAATACCATCCATTGCACTTGTTGTAATACCTCCAGCATAACCAGCACCTTCGCCACATGGATAAATACCTTTTATATTTGATTCTAAAAATTCATCTCTTAAAATTCTAATCGGACTGCTAGTTCGAGATTCAACTCCAGCAAGTATTGCACTATCCCCATTAAATCCCTTTATCTTATTATCAAAATAATCTATTCCTTCTTTTAAGTTTTCATTTATAATATCTGGAAATATTTTATTTAAATCAGCACATTTAATATTACCTTTAAATGCATCACTTTCTATATTATCAGATATTTTATGTATTTTATAATCAACATACCTTTGAACTGGAATAAAACCATTACCTAACTTATATGCATTTTCTTCCAACTTCGATTGAAACTTCAAACCATCTAATGTATTATTTCCATAAATATCTGGACCTACAGTTACAATAATTGCACTATTTGCATATCCAGAATCTCTTTTATAATTACTCATTCCATTAATACATAATCTATTTTTATTGGTGCTTGTATTTACTACATAACCTCCGGGACACATACAAAAACTATATACCCCATGTTTTGATTTACTATTATAAGTTAATTTATATGATGCACTTGGTAAAAACTTATAATTAATCGGATACTGGTTTTCATTAATCATTTCTTGAGGATGAATTATTCTAAGACCTACAGCAAAAGGCTTAGATTCCATATTTAATTTCTTTTCATATAACATATTAAATGTATCTTTAGCAGAATGACCTATTGCTAAAATAAGTATATTACATGGAATAATTTCTTTATTAACTATAATTGATTCTAACTTACCATCTTTAATTATAATATCTTCTAGTTTAGAATTAAATTTAAATTCTCCCCCTAAAGATATAATTTTTTCTCTTAAATTAATGATAACATTTCTTAATATATCAGTTCCAATATGAGGTTTACTATCATACATAATCTCTTCTGGTGCTCCACACTCTACAAAAGTCTTAAACACTTCCTTCATTCTAAAATATTTATCTTTTACTAAAGTATTTAACTTACCATCACTAAATGTACCAGCTCCACCTTCACCAAAACATACATTACTTTCTTCATTTAATTTATTATTTTCCCATAAGTTATTTATAGTATTTATTCTTTCTAAAAGAGTTTGTCCTCTATCAATGACTATTGGCTTATAGCCATATGTTGCTAGCTTTAAAGCAGCAAATAATCCCGCAGGTCCAGCTCCAACAACATATACTCTATTATTTATTATTTCACTACCTTGACTAGGTAATACATATTCTTCCATTTCAACTTTAACAATATTATTATCTAAATACTTATCTTCATTATCTATCTCTACATCAAAATCAAATACATATGAAAACATCATCTTATTTCTTGCATCAATAGACTGTTTATGTATTTTATATGATTTTATATCTTCTTTATTTACTTTAAGCCTCTTAGCTATTACTTTTTTATAATCTATAACTTCTTCAATACTAACCCTAACACCTTTAATTCTTATCATAAAAACCTCCGGCAATTAAGGCTGTAACAAAAGCAATAGTTAAGTTATAACCTCCACAATCTCCATCTATATCTAATATTTCCCCAGCAAAATATAAGCCACTTACAAGTCTAGACTCTAAAGTATATGGATTAACATCCGATAAATCAACACCTCCACTAGTAACTTGTGCTTCATTAAATGAATTAGTATCAACAATTTTTACTCTTTTATTTGTAAGTACATTTATTAATCTATTTTTTTCTATCTTACTTAATTCATCATACCGCTTATCATGTTTAACTTTTGCTATATCAAGTAACACATTACTTAATTTATAATCTAAGAAACCATCTAAAACACTAGATAACTCATAATTTTTATAAAGTATTTTATCACTCTTATACCATGGAACAAAATTAATACCTATTTCAACACACTTATTTTCTTCTAAATACTTATTTACATCTCTACTTAAATTAAATATACATATACCACTTAAACCATCCTTAGTAAACTGAAGTTCACCAGATTCTTTTTTTACTAAAGAATCATCTACATAAAGTGATAAATCTACAGTAGTTCTAACACCAAATAAATCTTTTTCATACCCAGTATTTGTTTTTAATCCAACCAGTGATGGATATGTTTTAATTATATTATGATTAAAACATTCCGCTAATTTATATCCATATCCATCACTTCCAGTCTTCTCATAAGATTTACCACCCGTAGTAATAATAACTTTATCATAAGTATTCCCATTAATAATAAACTTATTTTTATTTTTAATTATATTATCTACAAAAACATCATAATAAAAATTAACACCCCTAACTCTAGCATTTGCTAGTAGTCCAGATTTAACACTACTACTTTTTTCACTATACGGATATAGATAACCATTCTTATTTTTTAAAATAATACCAAAACCCTCAAGTAATTTTTTTACATCTTTAATTTTTTCTTCTAGTTTCATTTTTTTTAAAAGATCCATATTACTTGAGTGATAATGTTTAATATCATTATCCATATTACCTATATTACATTTACCAGAACCCGTAAGAAGTAACTTTTTACCTGCAGTATTATTTTTTTCATAAACATCAACTTCTCCCCAGTCACTTGCAATAATACTTGCAAGAAGTCCACTAGCACCTGCACCAATTATAGCAATTTTCACTATATCACTTCCTTTCTTATATTATATAATCTCTTTAATACTTTTTTCAAGTATAGAATACAAATATAATTTAACATCTTTTTTTGTTATATTTTTAACATAATCTGAATATACATGTAATTGCTTAACATAATCTTCTTCATTTATATTTTTAAGTTTATAATCAATTATAATAACTTTATCACTATATTCAAGCATTAAATCTATTATCCCATGATATGTTTTATCAGAATCATATAAAAACTCTAGTTCTTGATACACTAAAGCATTATCAAAGTCAAAATATTTTCTTAAATCATTTACTAAAGTATTTTTGGTATCACTAAATGATGCATATTCTAAGGATTCATGCAAGCTTGTTCCATACATAAGTAACTTCGTATTATTTTTATCAAGTATTTTTTCAACTCTTTTAGATGCTTTAGCAACTTCAATTTCTACTGTATCAATTTTTACATCAACAAAATTAATAACATCTCTACATCCATCATTCATATTTTTACTTATTGCTCTACTAAATTCATAATCTTTAGTTAACCCAAGACTATTTAAATCAATTCCATACATATATTTTTTCATAGCTCCCGCAATAGAAGATAAAAACGAATAAAACGAACGATACTTAGATTCTTCATAAAAACCTGGTTTATCATGAGGGAATTCTTTAACCTCAGGCATAACCATAATCATTTTTTCTTTTGCTCTAGTTAAAGCTACATAAAATAATCTAATTTTCTCAGCAATCTCTTCAAGTATTGTATCTCTTTTAATTAATTCTTTTACAAAAGTAACACCTAATCCATCACTATAAAACGGAGTAATTATCCCATAGGTCTTATCAAACATAAATCTATTTTGTAAATCTCTCAAATTAAAATCCTTTTTAAACCCAGTAAAATAACAAACTGGAAATTCTAACCCCTTTGATTTATGAATATTCATCATTTTAACGGAAACACTACCAGACTTAGCTTCTTTATATGTAATATCTTGTTTACTATCAACCAAAGTATTTAAATATGTATTAAAATCTTCTACTGTATAACCCAAAGATTCAATATTCTTTGCTAAATCAAGTAAATAATTTATTCTTTTAATACCTGCATCAACATTACCAACTAAAATAAGTTTATTATATATATCAAATCTATTTATTATTTTTTCAAGTATTGTTGATGGTGTTTCATTATCTAATGTTTTTGATAAATCATTACATATATTATATACTTCACTTTTAAACATCTTATTTTCTTCCAAAGCTTCATATATTTCTTCATCATTCATATTTCCTAAGTAACTTCTTGCAACACTCGTAAAATAATACCTTGTTTCTTTATTAAATATCTTCTTTGATATATTAATAATTAAATTAATAATATTTTTGATAATATAAATTTCTGTTTCATTCATTAAATTATTATCTTGATAAATTTCCATAGGTATGTGAAAATACTCAAAAACTTTTTTAAAAAGTTGCATACTACTTCCTCGATCTAAAATAATGCAATAATCACTATAATTTGACTTACGTAAACCTCCAATATCAAAATCAGCAACCAAATAACCATCATTAACTTTTTTCTTAATATCATTTGCTATAGCAAAAGCTTCTATTTCATCTTTAGAAAACTCTTTACCCTCATCATTATAAGTAAGTATCTCTAAATTATTGTTATATTCATTCTTACATGACTCTATATATGTCTCATTACCATAAATCATCTCATGATTATCAGTATAATCTATACCACCTAAATCTTTAATCATAAGTAAATTAAATATTTCATTTATATTATTTAAAACTTCACCTCTACTTCTAAAGTTCTTCATTAAATCAATTTTTCTTCCCCCAATATTTTTACTATAATTATCATACTTATTTTTAAATATCAAAGGATTAGCATTTCTAAATCTATAAATAGATTGTTTTATATCACCTACCATATAAACATTATCATTTTCTATTTCCCTAATAAAGATTTCCTGTAAATCACTTGTATCTTGATACTCATCTATCATTATTTCATTAAAATAATACTTTATTTCATCTTTAATATATTTATTTTCTTTAACTAACTTTATTGCCATCTTAGCTATATCACTAAACTCAAATACACCATTACTTATTTTATAATTATTTAGATATTCATCTAACTTCTTTATTACTTTAATTATTACTTTAACATAATCTTTCGTACTTAAATAATACTTTATTATATCTTCCCTACTATATATTATTAATGATTTTATTTTTTCTAGACTATCTTTAACTCTTTCTTTTAAAAATACACCATCTTCATCTAAACCCTTAAATCTACCCACCTTAATATCCCTACAATTATATAAATCATCATAAGTCTTTGGTCTAAATATCTTAGATACACTATCATATATACTTACATATGCATCACTTTCCATATAGTTTTCTAAACTCATTACATCAGTCTCAAAATTATCAACAAGTTCACTCAAATATTTAAAGTATTCATTAAATATCTTATTAACATATTCTTTATTATAAAAATTTTCTATATAGTTATCTAAATACTCATTCTTATCATACTTTAAATCAATACCTTCATTTATATTTAATACACCACTTTTTAATACTTCATCATCTCTCATAGTAAAAGTCTTAACAAAACATAAAAAATCTTCATCCTTTGCTTGATAAAATTCATCAAATATTTTATCAAGTAGTCGTTTTCTTTCTAAATTTACTATTGATGCATCAATTATCTTTATATCTTTATTTATGTTAAGTACATAATGATATTTTTTAACTAAAGAAAGTGCATATGCATCAAATGTAGTAATATATGCTGAATCTAAATATTCAAGTTGTTCTTTTAAACCACTTTTTTTAATTTTTTTTCTAATTCTTGCAGACATTTCTCCTGCTGCTTCATTTGTAAATGTTAAAATAAGGATTCTTCTTATATCAACTCCATTTAATACTTTTTGTAATACTCTCTCAGATAATACCGCTGTTTTACCTGAACCTGCTCCAGCTGATACAATTATATTTGATCCATCCATTTCAATTGCTAACTGTTGTTCCGTCGTCCACTTCATCTTTATCCTCCAACACTACTTCATCATCTTTTTGTACAAAACAAATATCTTTAAAATTACAATATTCACATGAAATATTTTTCTTTTTATAAACTTTCGGATTAATATTAAATTCTCCATTTTCTATACTTTTAATTGTATTATTTATTAACATATCTATTTTACTAACTAAATCATCCATTTCATCATTCGATAAAACATTACTTGATGCATAAAAACTTCCATCACTTTTAAATCTTAAATTCTTAATCATTTTACCATCTTTATAATTATGATCAAAAAATTCAATTATATCAACATCACTATTTGTAAAACCAGATAACCTAATATTTTCTTCTTTTTGTGTTTCTATACTTTTCTTTAAATCTTTATTTAACACATTATTAAGTACCTTTTCTATATAAAAACCTGCTATATATGCATCTTTATACTTTTCATTATTTTTTAATAAATACAAATATATTGGTAATTGTAAATTAATACCATACTTAAGTAAATCTAATTTAACACTTTTTTCACCAGTTTTATAATCTACTACTGCTATAGTTAATTTATTATTTTTATAACCATACATTAACTTATCTATAAAACCTTTAAATGTTACATTTATTCCTTCAATTACTTTTTCTTTCGTCAGTGATACTTCAAACTCATAATTTTTTAACCCACTAGACTCTTGCATTCTTTTTAAATATGCAAGAACAAACTTTAACTCATTTTTTAACAATTCCAAATAAAACAACTCTTTATCTTTAAAAACAAAGTCACTTTCACTTACATACTTTTCTATATACTTACCAACGTCTATATTACTTGTAAGTCCATGTTGTAAAACATAATGTGTTATATTACCAAGTATAGTTTTAAAACTCTCTTCATATATATTTAAATTTAATATATTACTTAGATAATATTTAAAACCACATAAAGAATAATTTTCAAGTGTTGTATATGATAAAGTTAGTCCATCTTCTAATCTTTCTTTTAGTTTAAAATTATCAATATAACTAAATTTATTATTATATTCTCTATATTTAATATTTAAATTATTTTGATATAGTTTTAAATACTTTCCTTCCATGTTAAACTTATATAAATTATCTAAATCTTTTGCATATAACAAATTAGTATAATTCCTGCTATATGAGATTTTCTCATCTATATTTATAGTCTCTGAAACTACCCCAACATCATCAATTAAATTAGATGGATACAATACTTTATCATTAAATAAAGAATATGTTATAATTAAATTCTTTATATTCTTAATACCATTAAGTATTACACTTCGCTCATATCTTTGCTTATCTAAACTTGTATCAATACCAAGCTCCTCTTTTAAAGCATCACTTAAATACTCATCATCTCTATAAACTTTCGGATAAACATTTTGATTAAACCCAAGTAAATATACATAATCTTCATCACTAAATGCATCACTAATACAAGCATTAGTTACTCCATGAGTATAAGTAACACTTTTAACATATGTATTTTTTAAATCCCTTATAATAAATTCTTTTCTAATAAATTTATCTTCCACTAAACTAGATTTATTTATTACATCCACTAAATCATTTATATTCTTATAACCCTTAGATAAATATTCTATAATACCCTCTATACTATAATCATCATACATATCTAAAAACTCTTTACTAATACTTAAACTATACATAGAACTACTACTACTTAAATTAACTGGTATATTAAACATATCAAAATAAAACTTAATTTTATTTTGATATTCACTATTAACAATTAATTTAATATTATCTACACTTACCCCACTATTAATAGTCTCTAGTATTTTTCTAGTAACAAATTCAATCTCTGTATCTATATCTTTAGCTTCATAAATAACAGGTACATAATTATTATAATTATTAACTATTTCATAATCTAATCCATTTAATACTTTTTTATCTTCTTTAGTAAGTTCATAATTATATATAATTATTTTTTTATTAACTATATATTTTTTAAAAGCATCATTAATAATAAGTAACTTATTATTAATAAGCTCATTCTTCAAATTATTTAAAAACTTTATCTTTTCATTATCAATACACTTTAAAAAATACATATTATCCATATATATTTTAGCTATATTTAAATTAACATGATACTTACTAACTATGTATTCTAAAGCCTCATCGTTATAATCAAAACACATATTCTTTTTAAATTCATTCATAGTATAAAATTTATATTTATTAAATCTTTTTTCTTTTAAAAATTTCTTTAATAAATTCATTTTATTATTATTACTTGTTATAACTATTTCCATCTTTATACCTCAACTAAAATAATTATAACACAAAAGAAAAAAACTACCAACTCATTTGTCAGTAGTTATATTTCATAAAAGACACAGTTAATAAAATGGATTCATAATTTTATGCGGATTGGATTTACAGCTGTGCCTTCACCCGATACAAATTTTACGGAAGATGAAAGATTAAAAGTTGGGCGAGCGGCACTCCCATACGAGGAGTCAACAGCACCACCACCCAGATCACCAGCATCACGCACAGCAAACGCAAGGTTGGAATCATCAGAACGACGCGAAATTGTCAATTCGCATAAACCTATATATAACCAATTTTCATTTATGATGGTTGCATCATCATAATTATAAAGTATTGTTGTCCATGCACTTGGTGCTGCTGCAAATCCGTAGTCACTTACATACATTAATCCTATTTTTGCATTTACTGTTGTTCCATCTTTATTTGTTCCAACTTCATAGTTATATGCTGTATTTGCATTTGAATTATATCCATTAGCTTTAGTCATCCCACCTACATACCATGTTGTATCATCTATCATTGTTTTCCATTTTGTATTTTTGCTATCTAAATATGTTAAGTAATTTGTATTTAAATTTGTTGTGTTGGTTGTACTTGAACTCCATGTATTTGTTCCTGATTTATTCCAATTGTATGTTCCTATTTTTGTTAAGTCTCCGTTTCCTTTGTAATATGAAGAATCACTTCCAAATGCTGCTTGATATGTTTTTACATATCCTTCATCTGTTCCAAGCATTGTAGTTGTTGCCCCATCTGCTGATATTAATTTTATTTTACCATCTATTACTCCTATTATTCTATATAGATTTTCAGTTGGACATGTAGCATCATCTGAACCAAAGCATACGTAATTATTTGGATTAGCACCAGCATATCTATATGAATTATCTCCCGCTCCATCTGTTAGGTTTGCATCATGATAATATATTCCATTTACTCCTTGGGTTCCAGTATATTGTGATACAACATAATCTGCTAAAGCTACTGATGAAATTATATCAAAATACACATAACACTTATCTATATTGTTTCCTTCAAATAATACTTTTTTATTTGTATCATCCCAAGAAAGCACACCTCCATTTTCACACTTAGATAATTCACTATTAAACACATAACCATCAGTTGGCCAACTATTTTGTGTAGTCATCACATAGTTTCCACTTCCATCACTACTTTCTAGCATGATACTTAACATATTTTGTGGTTTTATATTATTAATTGATGTATCATCAATACTACTATCATTATAAAAATTATAAGTTAATAAACATAAACAAAATAATAAAATTGTTATTGACATAATTAACTTTTTCATAATATTTAACCTCTATTCTATTAAAATTTTACCATTTTATTTATTTCTTTTCAATAGTTTTTTTAAAACATTTTCTAGGATGAAATATTATCAAGAAAATAATTAATATTACCACAAAACATATTGTCCCTATTATATATGGTGTATTCTTATTTACTTGTTGTTCTACCTCTAATTTAGTTTCTAAATTCGAGGTAGATATAACTTTCTTTGTTGCTTCTTTATATACTTCTAAAGTATATGTATTTTGTTCATTTTTATTTGTTACAATAATGTATACATAATTTAATCCTTCATTTATATTTTCATTATTAATTACATCTACTTGAAACTCATCTTCTACCTTATAATTAAATTGTAATTTTTCTACATTATTATCTACCTCTACTGTATAGGTATTAACATACTTATCAAACTTCAAACTCATAACACCATTTAATATTTCTAAATCTAAAAGCACACTATAACCTCCAGCCATAGTGTACCCAATAATTATTAAATTATTTTTAAAAGTATTTCATTTGAAACATAAATATATACTGGATTAATAAATAAATAATCTTTTTTTAATATTAATTCTTTACTCTTTAAAAGAGGTTTAATATTATAAACATCCATTATATCCTTATTATATTTCTTTTTAAAATCTTTTATATTTATTCCCTCTAGTTTTCTTAAACCTAACATTATTTCATAATCCATATCATCTTTTTCACCGATAATTTCTTTTTCTTTAACATAATTACCAAGTAAATAATCTTTTAAATTCCGAGTATTGGTATATCTTATTTTATCAATATAACCTGAAGCCCCAATACCAAAACCATAATACTCTTCATTATTCCAATAAACTAAATTATGAATAGATTCATACCCAGGTATTGCATAATTACTTATCTCATAATGATTATATTTATGTTTTTTTAAATAATTAATAATGGCCGTTTGACTATTTTTGTTTTTAGCAATTATTTGAGCAGTACCATCGCCTTGAGATCCAACGCCTTTACCACCATAAGAATGTTTTTTTATAAAAGGATCATTTAAAATATTATGTAATAATGGGGCTGTTAATTCGCTAGGACAAATTGGAATAGCATACTTATCAAAAAGTTTTTGTGAATATGTCATTAATTTTCCTAATTCTTTTATATAACCATTTTTAATACACTTTTCTGCTTGTTTTACAATTTTTTTATTTATTATACCAAAATAATTTACCATTTTAGTTTCAATTTGTTCATGTGGAAAAGGATAACAAGAATTTAAATCATTTAATATTTTTTTGGTATCTTTTTTTCCATTTAAGTCAATTATAATCATATTAATATCTTTTTTTATAAAAATATTTTCATATGATATTTTATTACCATCAAAAACAACTTTATTTATAGAATTACCCAAATAGCAAAATTGATCTAATCTTCCACACTTTGATCCAGTTAATAATTCAGATTCAAAAGCATATTTCATAATTTGATCACCAGACAATTCTAATTTATATAATGAATTATAAGCTTTAATTACTAAAACAGAAATCGCAGCACTTGATGCTAAACCTTTTTTTATTGGAAGTGTATTATCTAAAATATCGATTTTTAGTCCTTTTACATCATAATTTTTCTTAATTATATATGCAGCAGCAGAAGCATATGAATAAAATGAATCAGACTTTGCCAATTTATATAAATCATTTAAATCAGCATTTATTTTTAAATTTTCATAATCAACTAAATCGTTAACTTTAGAAAAGGATATAATAAAATTATCATCGACAGAAACATCTGCCATAATTTTTTGATTAATACCAGCTACAAGAGCATACCCTTTACAAATATTTTTATTTATTTCTCTATATGTAGCCGCCCAGTCACTATGTTCTCCAAAAAGACATATTCTACCACTAACCTCTATTTTCATATCTAAATTCCTTTATTAATGCTTCTCTAGATTTTGACGACTTATATAATCCTGCTGAAGGATTAATATCTATCACATAATAATAATCATTTCGTTTAATTATATCAATTGAAAATAGTTCTAATTTCAAAATTCTTCCTATCTTTAAACATAATTGCTTAATTGTTTTGTCAGTAAAATCTTCATACATATCATCAAAATATATTGCATTTTTTATGAAATATACTTTATACTCTTCACTATTAGAATCTTCTAGGGACTCTTCTAAATAAATACTTCTACTATCAAATTTTTGAAGTAAATTATCAAGAGAATTTTTATTGTATACCTTTAACACTAACTCAGCATGATCTACTGATTTAAAAAACAATGGATAGTCATATTTTGTCACTCTTTTATATTCAATAATATCTGGAACCAAAATATCATTATCTCTTAATTCTTTTTGAATTTCCAACTTAGTATTTTTTTTGTAATAAAATTCTTCATTTATTATTTTATAAACTTTACCTTTTAATTCTTTTATTAGTAACAAATTATAAGTAGAATTATTTAATATATATATAATATCGTTATTTGTAAAATTTAACGATATATTTTTGTTTATATAATCTTCTACATAAAAATATTCCACATCATCAAAAAACTCTTCTTTTATTTTCTCTACTCTGTCTATATAGTTATCTTCGTATGATAATACTATTTTAATCATTTTTATCACCTTCTAATTTATTTTTATTTTTATCCCAAATTAAGAAATGATTATATTCACTAGGCATAACCACTTTCCTATTATCATTACAATTAATAGGATAATCTAATATTGGAAAATATTTGGATAAAATATCATTAATATCGCAATGAGATATTTGTCCCATAGTAATTAATTTTATCTTATTATCATTAATTGAATT
>OJAW01000914.1_pt1 | contig 18657 bp, 24 predicted proteins | sample 1589151 | NCBI WGS metagenome assembly OJAW01 (sample SAMN03283290) | human gut metagenome | biome: human-associated habitat; material: feces | host: Homo sapiens | place: Peru | collected 2012
TTTCAAAAATAATTAACCATTTACTTTTTATATAATGTTTTATATTATCCATATAGCACAACCTTTCTAGATATCAAAAAAACTATAGAAAAAGTTATCTATTTCTAGATAATCTTCTATAGTTAAATTCTTTATAATCTCTTATTTTATAAGGGTTTAGATGGTTTTTATGCCCCCCCCCAATTAACTTAGAGTTAACAATACTAAAATTATTTTTCATAAGAGAGGCACCTTCCTTTCTTGTTGATTTGCGAATTATTTGGGATCGTATAATTGAATATTTGGCATTTTTTAATAATAATTCATATCAACTTTTATCTTACCTTACAAATAAATGATATCATAATTTTAATTTTTAGTAAATATATTTTTCTCATATTGTAAATAAAAATCATTTATAGTATAATTAATTAGGTGACTAAAATGAAAAAGAAAAAAAGGTACAGACTTAAAAAAGGAAGAATATGTTTATTATCAGTAATACTAATATTTATAATACTATTAATAGTAAACTTTGGTAATATAACTAATTATATAAAACTAAAATCGCTTAATTATAATAGTGAAACAATAAAATTAATTAATAAAAATGATTTAAAAATTAAAAAATATTCCGAAACCCTAGATAACATTATTAATACTAATTACTTTAAAAAAGATAATATTAGTTATTATTTAGATATTGAATATCAAAAAGATGATAATTTCTTTGATAACATTAATAAACTAATTAGTAAAGGATATAATGCTAAAGAAGTAAATAAAATATATACTACTGATAGTAATATCGAAGTAATATTAAATAAAGAATATAATAAAAATATTCTAGACATACTAAATAGTGATTATTATAAAAAAGATAATTTAGAAAGATATTTAGATTATAAAAAAGATAACGTTGTTCTTAATGTTAATATGAATTTAGATTATGAATTTTATAAACACGATATTAATATTGATAACATTGATAATTTAGTTATAGTTAATAAATTTTATAAATTAGATAAAGATTATGTACCAGAATTGGTTAAAGTAGATAAAAAATATAGTATTAATGATAATCAAAAATTAACTAAAGATGCAAATGATGCTTTTGTAGAAATGTGTGAAAGTGCTAAAAAAGACGGTATTTATATATATTCTGGTTCTTCATATCGTAGTTATAGTTATCAAAATAACTTATATAACAATAGAGTTAAAAATGATGGATTAGATTACGCTGATAAAACTGCTGCAAAAGCTGGATATTCAGAACATCAAACAGGATTAGCAATAGATATTACTAACAAAGAGTATGAATATTTGGAAGACGATATGAAAGAATATACTTGGTTAATTAATAATAGTTATAAATATGGTTTTATTTTAAGATATCCAAAAGATAAAGAAAACATTACTGGTTATGCTTATGAACCTTGGCATTTTAGATATATTACTACAGACGTTGCTACAATTTTAAAAGAAAAAAATCTAACTTATGAAGAATATTTAGGTATGAAAAAATAATATTAGTAAATAATATTACTGGTGAATAATATGAATATAGATATGCGTAATTATATTATAAGTAATTTTAAAGATGATTCCATTAACGATATTAGAAATTCAATTGATAAGGTAATTTCTTCCAAAGAAGAAGAACCATTAATTGGTCTTGGAGTATTCTTTGAATTACTTTGGAATAATTCAGATGAAGAAACTAAATTATTAATTCTAAGTAATATAAAAAAAAGCATTTAAAAATCCTCTAACCATCTAGAGGATTATTTTTTTATTTCCCAAACATAATCTAAAACACTAATACTACCATCTTTTAGACTAATACTAGGACTATATTCATATTTTTTATTATTATATTCTATTTCTAAAATAGTATTAGGAATAATATCTGAAATATTACAATTTAAAATAAATGGTTTATTTGTAGATACTATTAAATCCTTTTTTACTAAATTAGATTCATCATCTAATTCTGCTTTATAAATATTAATTTTAGAATTATTAAGTAACGGATATATCACATATAACTCTTCACCAGTTGCATCAATTACTTTATAATCTATTTTTAAATATTTATCATATGCATCATTATAATTAGTAATACTAGCAATAGCAATTAGTTTAGAAGTATCATAAATTTCTAAATCCTTAGCATAACTAGTTAACCTACTATTTTTAACATATGCATAAATAAACATAACTACAACTATTAAACTAGCAAATATTAATATTCTCTTCTTCATCTTTTTACCCCAATTTTATCTCCAATACTAACAATAGTTTCATATCCATTTTTAGTATTATTAAGGAGATAATTATCTATTTTTACTTTATCATTTTTTACTAACAAAATAATTGTTGAACCACCATATTCAAAAAATCCCTTTTCTTCACCTTTTTTAAAACTATGATTAGTATAATTATTTTTAATTTTTCCAACCATTAATGCCCCAACTTCAATTTGAATTACTTGTCCGAAATTACTAGTATCAAGTACAGTATAACTTCTAGCATTAGTAATAAAAACATCTTTTTTAGTCGTTGCAATTGGTCTAACAGTATTTAAATTACCTTTTATTTTTTTATTAGCATCGTGATATCCATTATCAATATAACAATATCTATGATAGTTATCTGGAGTTAATCTACAAACAACAACATAACCATCTTTATAGTCTTGTGCTAAAAATTTGCTTTTTAATAATAATTCCAAATCATAAGATACACCCTTTATTTTAAAAGTATTTTCACTTGCTTTATAAACACTTAATTTACAGTCACAAGGACTAATAAAACTATCAGGATTAGTATCTATATTAATATATTCTTCTTTTTTTATTCTCTTAAAGAAATCATTAAATGATTTATATTTTTTATCTATATAAAGTTCCGTATCTATTTTATATTTTTTTACAAATGGTTTAATTAATATTCTAGAAATGTTACTATCTAAAAATTTAGTAGCAATTTTAGAAAAAGTTGCTTTAGTTATAAATAATAATAATATTCTTCCTAAGATAGTATTATATAAAAATCTTAAGACTACCCCCTCTTCATTAATAGAAATAACTTCTTTCATTACAAATGACTAACTATTAATAACACTAATATAACTAAACCAATTAAAGAAGTAATTATCATACCTCTAGTTTTTAATTTAAACATTTTAAATTTCTTAATAAATAATATTGCCGTAATTACTAAAATACTTCCATAAACATAAGTAAAACTTGATGGAATATATTTCCTAAAAAAGTATATTACCGGAACAATTATCGCAGTTGTAGTAACAGGAAGACCCAAATATTCACTTCTTACTTCTTCAGTTTTAGAACTTCTTTCTTCTTCATTAACATTAAAATATGCAAGTCTAATTAAACCACATAAAGGAAGTAAATATAAAGAAAAAGCAAATATTGTCTTATGTACTCCAAGACCATATCCAATAGCACTAGGTAAAATACTAAATGCTACCAAATCTGATAAAGAATCTATTTGAATACCAAATCTCTTTTCTTCTTCAGTTCTATTTTTTTTAAGTCTTGCTACTTTCCCATCAAACATATCACAAAATCCAGAAAACATTAAACATATTACCGCTACAAAAGTATTACCACTAATAGCAAAATATATTCCTGTTAATCCAGATAAAAAACTTATATAAGTTAATATTACAGTAAAATCATATACACCAATCATACGTATCTCCTTTTTTTATACTATGTAAGTATACCATATTTTTGTTTTTACTGCAACACTAACTTTTTATTCCACCATACCTACGATCCCTTGATGTATATACAAGTAATGCTTTATCAAACTCTTCTTTGGTAAAATCAGGAAAATAAGTTTCAGGAAAATAAAATTCAGCATAACTATTTTGCCATAACAAGAAATTACTTAATCTCTCTTCCCCACTAGTTCTAATCATCAAGTCTACATCAGGTAATTCTTGATACAAATAACTACCATATTTTTCTTCATCTAAAGAATTAATATCTAATTTATTATTTATAACATCAGATACTATTTTTTTAGTTGCATCAATTATTTCACTTCTTCCCCCATAATTTAAACAAATATTAAGTATCCCTTTAGTATTATTTTTAGTCTCTTCAGTAATTGTTTTAGTTGCCTCAATTACATCTTTTCTTAAAGGTTCTTCTCTACCTGAAAATACTACTTTAATATTTTCTTTTTGATAGAATTTATCTTTCTTAAAACCAGTTACAAATAAATCCATTAAATGATTTACTTCTTCAGCACTTCTTTTAAAGTTTTCAGTAGAAAATACATAAATACTAACTATTTTAACACCCTTATCAAAAGCATATGAAGTTATTTCCTTTAATCTTTTAAAACCAGCATCGTGTCCCTTACTTCTAGGTAAATTTCTTTCTTTCGCCCATCTACCATTACCATCTACTATTATAGCAACGTGATTAGGTATTTTTATTTCATTCATTTAAATTCCTCCTTAAGAAAATAGATACCGTAGTATCTAATTATTATTATTTAGTTTCATTAAAGATTGTAGCAAGAGATGTAATATTTTGTAATTCTGAAGGAATTATTATTTTTGTAGATTGACCGTCTGCTACCTTTGCTAAAGTTTCTAATGATTTTAAAGTTAAAACTGAACTATCAGCATTTGCCTTTTTTAAAAGTTCAATTCCCTTTGCTTCTGCTTCTTTTAATTTAAATAATGCCTCTGCTTCACCTTCAGCAATTTTAATTTGACTTTCTTTCTTTGCTTCTGCCCTTAAAATAGCGCTTTCTTTTTCACCTTCAGCAAGTAAAATACTAGATTTCTTTTCCCCTTCTGCTTGTAAGATTTTTTCTCTTCTTTCACGTTCTGCACGCATTTGTTTTTCCATTGCTTCTTGAATATCTCTAGGTGGAATAATATTCTTAACTTCCACTCTATTCACTTTTATTCCCCAAGGGTCTGTTGCTTCATCTAAAATAGACCTCATTTTAGAATTAATTATATCTCTTGAAGTTAATGTTTGATCTAATTCTAATTCCCCAATTAAATTTCTAAGTGTTGTAGCAGTTAAATTTTCTATTGCATTTACTGGATTTACTACCCCGTAAGTATATAGTTTAGCATCTGTTATTTGATAATAAACTACTGTATCTATTTGCATAGTAACATTATCTTTTGTTATTACTGGTTGTGGTGCAAAATCTTGAACTATTTCCTTTAAAATAACTATGTTTGACACTCTATCAATAAATGGTATTTTAAAATGTAATCCATTAGACCAAGATGTATAATAAGAACCAAGTCTTTCAATAACATAACTCTTTGCTTGTGGTACTACCTTAATATTAGGTAACACAAGTATTAAAACTAAAATTAAAACTATAATTAAAAATTCCATATTTATTCCTCCCAAACCTTAACTTTTAATTTTGTACTATTAATTTCTAATACTTTTACATAACTATCTTTTTCTATTTTTTTATTACTATAAGCACTCCATAACTTACCATCAACTTTTACTTCACCTAAACTACCATTAATTGTTTCAGTAACAATTCCTTTTTTACCTATAATTCTATCTAAATTAGTAGGTTCACTTTTTACTTTTAATAGTTTAGTAAGACTTTTTCTAGTAGTTATCATAAGTATTAAACCTAAAATAACAAAAACACTAAAACAGATAGTAAAATCTACTTTAAAGAATGATAATATCAAACTAACTATTCCAGAAATAATAAACCAAATACTAACAAGTCCAACAGTTAATGCTTCCCAAATACTTAATAATATTATTATTCCTAACCAAATCCATATTTCCATATAACACCTAATAAATTTCTTTATTTTTTTCTTTATATTCCTTAAATAATTCTAAACATTTATCATGATCTAAATTTTTAATAGTTAACTCTTCCTTATTATTTCCCTTTAAATATTCATAAATAAAATCATCTCTAAATCCTATCTCTTCAGCATCAGATAAATTAGTTCCATAATATACTTCCTTAATATTAGACCAAATAATTGCTGATAAACACATAGGACAAGGATACCCAGTAGCATATATCTTACAACCAGTTAAATCGTGAGTTTTTAAAATTTGTCCTGCTTTTCTAATTGCATTTACTTCAGCGTGAGCGGTTGGATCATGACTACCTAATACCGTATTAGATGCTACTGCAATTACATTATCATTACTATCAGTAATCACTGCTCCAAAAGGACCACCTAAATTTTCATTCATTGTCTTTCTTGCTTCTTCTATTCCAAGTTCCATCATAATATCACTTCCTTTTTAAATAATTTCTTCTTGTATTATATTGATAATTTATTCCATTAACTAAAATATTAATATTTGTTCCATTACTAGTTATTTGATATTCTGAATTATCAATTATATTTATAGTATCATTAACTAATAAAGTATTATCATATGCTAATATACTAATTACATTATCTTTTACACTAACATATCCCTTATTAAAACCAAAAGCATACTCATATCCAGTAGTTAAAATATTCTCTTCTTCATCTATTACATACCATAAATTATCTTTTAATATAGAATAATGATTATCCATATCTATCTTAATATCATTATATTCTGTCTTTATTATTTCTTTTCCATTATCAACATTTATTATACCATATTTATCATTAATACTTACTTTAACATCAGAATCAATAACATTCAAGTAATCAATATCATCATATAATATTTTACTAATTAAAACACCATCTTTATCAATAAGTCCATATTTACCATTATTTAATATAATATAATTATCATTTTCTAACTTATATACAAAATTATCATACATATCAGATACTATCTTTTTAGATATAAAATCATATAAAAATATCTTATTATTTTCCTTGACAACTAAATACTTATCTAAACTAATATAATTAAATATCGTATTATCATAATAATTACAATCATCATATTTGCAATTATAAGTCCCTACAATTTTATCTTTATTTAAGGTATCAGTTAAATCAGTCTTATTAACCCTATAACTATCTTCTTCCTTAATAATATTTAACACATATTTTGAAGTCTTTTCTTCTTCTTTATTTACTTCTTTATTATCTTTATATTTATAATTATAAAAACTAGCATAAGTAATTAAAATTAATAATAGTAATACCCCAATAATTAATCCCCCAAGTAAATCTTTCTTATTCCTCATTTCTTAATTCTTCCTTTAAATCATTTTCTAATTTTGATATATCATTTGGACTCATAAAGACAAATACCGCATTATGATGTTTAATTAATTTTTTAGCATCATTTATATCTATAATACTTGAATTAGATAATTTTGAGGTTATTATTTCACTAGTTATTCCTGGATAATCTTCTTGTTTTTCCCTTGATGGAAAAATATTTAATACATAACTATAATCAACATCTTTTAAAATATTAACAAAATCATTAGCAAATGCTTTAGTCCTAGAAAAAGTATGTGGTTGAAAAATAACTATTATTTGCTTATTACTATACTTTTGCTTTACTGCATTAATTAATGCTCTTACTTCGTTTGGATGATGTGCGTAATCATCAATTACTACTGAATTATTTATTTCAGTAATACTAAATCTACGTTTAGCACCAGAAAAATTAGTTAATCTTTCTTTCACCTTTTCCACATTAACATTTTCATAATATGATACCGCAATAACTGATAAAGCATCCAATACTTGATGTTTTCCATATAATGGTAATTCAAAATGTTCGTAAAATTTATCTTTAATAATAACATCAAATTTAGTTCCTTCACTAGTAAATTCTAAATTTATTGCCTTAATATCATTATCTTCATTAAATCCATAATAAACTACATCTTTAGTTAATTTTAAATTTTTAGTATTCTTATCATCACCACAAGCAATAATAAGTTTTTTAGTTTTATTAGCAAATTCACTATAAGCATCCATTACATCATTTATATCTTTGTAGTAATCAACGTGGTCTAAATCAACATTAGTAATAATTGTGTAATAAGGACTATATTCCAAGAAATGTCTTTGGTATTCACAAGACTCTAAAGCAAAGAAATCATTTCCCTTAAAAGCATATCCCGTACCATCACCAATTAAATAATTCATTTTTAATTCCTTATTTAATGACGCTAACATCGTCGTAGTAGTAGTTTTACCGTGACAGCCACAAACACAAATAGTCTTAAATTTCCTAGTAAGTTTACCTACCATTTCATTATATTGAATGATCTCTAATCCTAATTCTTTTGCCCTAACTAATTCAACATTATCACTTTTAATACTAGCACCACATATTATAGTTAAACCTTCTTTTATATTTTCCTTTGAATATTCAAATATATTTATTCCCCTTTTTATTAAACCTTCTTCAGTAAAGAAATGTTTAGGAATATCACTTCCTTGTACCTTATAACCTAAATCACACAAAATAGTAGCAAGAGAGGACATTCCAGAACCCTTAATTCCAATAAAATGATACATATTACTCCTCCTTTATAGTAAATAATATAAATTATTTATTATATTATTCGTACATATTAATTATATCATTTTTAGTATCTATTGTATAGTTTTATAAGAAAAAAAAGAAAAAATCTAATTCATAAGAATTAGACTATAATTTTATACTATCAAGTTCATCAGCAATTTCTAACTGTGCTTCCAAGAGAGATTTAACTCTATTTTTATAAACGGTAATATTTTTTCTTAATAAAGCGGTTTCTGATTGAGTTTTTTCTGCTTCAAGTAATGCTTCGTGAATAATTGCATTAGCATTTCTTTTAGCATCTTCAATTAACATTGTACTTTCTTCTTTTGCCAACTTTTTCATTTTATCAGCAGCATCTTCAGCAGCAAGTATTACTCTAGATAATTTATCATCAACATTAGAATTAGATTCCAATTTTTGTTCTAGCTCTAAAACTTTTTTTCTATACAATGCATTGTCATTATTTAAAACCTCAAGTTTTCTAATAACCACATCTACAAATCTATTTACTTCATCAATATCATACCCGTTATTGGTGATACTAAACCTCTTCATAAAGTCACCTCAATTTATTACCATTCTAAATCTATATCTTCTTTTTTCTTTCCTTTTGCTTCATCTTCAGAAATACAACCTTCAACATTTACATTTTTTGGCGTACATAAAAATATACCTCCACCAATTTTTTGCAAATCTCCACCAATTGCATATACTGTACCACTTAAGAAATCTACTATTCTTTTTGCTTGATCAGGAGTTACTCTTTTCATATTTACAACAACAGTATTTCTTTTCTTTAAATGATCTGCAATTTGTTGACTTTCGGAAAATGCTCGTGGTTCTAATAAAATCATCTTTCCTGAAGAAGGTAACGTAACATTTTCTGCACTATAATATTCGTCTTCAGTATCTTCAATATCTTCAGAAATTAATTTTTTAATTTTACCAAGTGCCATATTTATCTCTCCTATCTATATACTATAATAATTTTATCATAGTTTATTTAAAAATACAACACTTTTTATTTAAAAGAAGAAAAAAGAAAGTTATTCACTTTCCTTCATTACTTCGATTGCTTTTCTCATAACCATATCATATTTTAATACATCTATTCCACCAAGTTCCTTTAAGAAATCTTCCTTAGACATATTATATTTCTTGGATAAATCTTCTGCTTCTTTATCAGCTTGTTTATCAGTAATACTAATTTTTTCTTCCTTAATTATTGCTTCAAGTAAATAACGATATTTTACTCTATTTTCTGCTTCAGGTCTCATTTGTTTTAAAATATCTTCTTTTGTAGTATTAGTATATTTCAAATAAATTTCTTCATTTAATCCTTGCATTGCAATTTTATTTAAGAAATCAGCATACATTCTTTCAACTTCATCATCAATAATTTCTTCGTCAATTTCTACTTCCATATTTTTAGATGCTTCATTAAGTAAACTATCAATATAAGCATTTTCTGCATGCATTTCTTTTTCACTTTCTAATTGAGAAGTAATCATTTTTTCTAAATCTTCCTTAGTTTTAACATCATCCATTGCTAAATCTTCGAAGAAATCCTTATCAAGTTCTGGAATAACTCTAGTTTTAACATCATTTACTTTTACCTTAAATACTACTTTTTTACCTTTTAAATCTTCAGCGTGGTAATCTTTAGGAAATGTTAATTTTAATTCCTTTTCATCACCTTTAGATAAACCAATTAATCCTTCTTCAAAACCAGGAATAAATGAATTACTACCAATTTCTAAAGAATAATTTTCAGCTTTTCCACCTTCAAATGCTACACCATCTTTAAATCCTTCAAAATCAATTATAGCAACATCGCCATTTTCTATTTTACCATCTTTTTCTACAATTTCAGCATAGTGTTCTAAAATATGAGATATTTCGTGTTCTATTTCTTCTTTAGTTACTGTTACTTTTTCTTTCTTAACTTTTAATCCTTTATATTTACCTAACTTAACATCAGATTTAACTATAAAAGTAAAGTTAACTTCTAAACCATTTTCATCATTTGAAACAACTTCTAATTTAGGTTCAATAACTGGAACAATTTTATCTTTTAAAATTATTTCGTGATATTTTTCGTGAATCAAATCGTCTGCTGCTTCTAATAATATTTCATTTTTACCATATTTCTTTTCAAATATATTTCTTGGTGCGTGTCCTGGTCTAAAACCATCAATATTAGCATTTTTATTTAATTTATTAAATGCCTTATCTTGTGCCTTAACCCAATTTTCTCCTTCAACCTTGTAGTTAATTACTTTTTTCATTCTAACTTCCTCCTAATAAATATCTACTATTTTTACATCGTATCTGCCATTTGGACTTTCAACTGAGCAAATATCATTCTTTTTTCTACCCATTATTGCTTTAGCAAGTGGACTTTCATTAGAAATCTTATTATTTGATGGATCTGCTTCCTTTGAACCAACAATACGATATTCATCTATCTCATCATCATCATCAATATATTCAATTTTTACTGTAACACCAAGTCCTACTACACTAGTATCTAATTTTTCAATAATGTGAGCCTTTTCTAATAATTTTTCTAATTCCAAGATTCTACCTTCAATTTGTGCTTGTTCGTCTCTCGCAGCATCATAGTCAGCATTTTCAGATAAATCCCCAAGTGCTCTAGCATCTTTTAATGCTTTAATTACTTCAGGTCTTCTAACATCCTTTAAATGTGCTAATTCTTCTTCTATTTCAAGTAGTCCTTCCTCAGTTAAGTATACTTTATCTTCATTCATTTTCTCTCACCTCTAACATTTCAAAATTGTACTATTTTTTTTATCTTTTGTCAAGAATATTTGTTCTTTTTATGTATTTTTATATCTTAACTCTCATAATACAATCTTTATACACTTTTTTGTCTAATTTTATCTTGATTATTTGTTCGGGATGATTAGCATTTTCTATTAAATTACCATCTTCGTCATACATTTCTTCAACCACAAAAGAAAAAGTTTTAGTCTTTGGTCCAAATACCTCAACAGTATCACCCTTTTTAAAATAATTTCTTTGAGTTATAGTCATTAATTTATTTTTACTATCATAATCAGTCACTAATCCTAAAAAATCTTGATTAGATACTTCTTGCCTACCAAGAAAATATTGAGCATCATAATCAGGGAATTTATCAAAAAATTGACATACACTATCCCTATTAGCCACCCTATCTAATACCTTTTTATAATATAATTCCTTTTTCTTAGTTAAAGTATGATTATAATAATCATCAATAGCATTTCTATAAGTATTTATCACCGTAGCAATATAATAATTACTACGCATTCTACCTTCAACTTTCAAAGAAGAAACACCAATATCTATCATTTCTCCAATATGTTCTATCATTGATAAATCCTTACAACTCATAGTAAATAAAGTTTTATCATCTACTACCTTTTTATTTTCATCTATTAATTCAAAATCCCATCTACAAATTTGTGCACATCCCCCACGATTAGCATCTCTATTTGTAAAATAATTAGATAAAATACATCTTCCAGAATAAGAAGAACACATTGCACCATGTACAAAGCATTCAATTTCTACACCACATTTATCTATTATTTCTTTAATTTCTTCTTTAGAAAGTTCCCTAGATAATACCACTCTTTCAACACCATAAGATTTCCAGAAGTTAACAGTTTCAACATTCGAAGTAGAAGTTTGTGTAGAAATATGAATATTTAAATTAATATGATTTCTCTTTATTATATTAATTACACTAGGATCTGATACAATAATCGCATCAACACCACTTTTTTCTAATTCCTTTAAATATTTTACCAAACCATCAAAATCTTCATTTTGAAAAACAATATTAACAGTTACATATACCTTTTTATTTAATTTATGAGCAAATTCACACGCTTCTTTTATTTCTTCATTACTAAAATTATTAGCATTTGCCCTTAAACTATAATCTCTTCCCCCAATATAACAAGCATCTGCTCCATATAAATATGCTAATTTTAATCTATTTAAATCTCCCGCCGGAGCAAGTAATTCTATTTTTTTCATGTTATCTTCCATTCAAAATAAGTTTCTTTACTTCACTACTATCTTTTACTACATCTATTAATTCTCTTAAATAATGAAAATGTGCGTTATCATATATTCTATTTAATTCCCTATTCAAATCTACTAAATCCTTAGCCTTTTCTTGTTCCGTTAAATTACTATTATAAATCATTTTAACAAGTTCAGAAATTATATTATAAACTAATGCAAAATTATCATTTTCTAATTTATCTATCCTATATTCCATACTAGTTAAATCAAAAGAATTACCCCTAAATAATTTCCCATATATCGAACCATTAAGTGCCATTCCTTGATAAAATAATTCATTATATAAATTAGATAAATTAATATAATTATCATGGTATTTATCAATATTACTAATTAAACCATCACTTAAATTAAGTGGCTTATTACCAAAATAAGATTCCCCAAGTATATTAATATCTATTCTATTAATAAATTCTGCTACTAAACTTTCTATTGGATATCTATTTTTAACATTAACTATTGTACTAGCATAAAATTCACAAATACCAGCATTTAATCCATAACCAACACCATTATTTATAATACCATTCTTATCATTTTCCCTATCAACACTAGCTATATGTAATAACCCATAAATATCCCCCAAAAAATCCTTTGAACTAATTGTATTAGTAACATTATCATAATCAAATATATAATGTCTACTAGTATTTTTAACCACCTTTAAATCCCTTAAATTACTATGATAATTCTTTTTACAATTAACATAATACTTATTAAGAAACTCCTCAACCATATAAAACGGATTAGAACTTACCAAAGTATTACTAGCACTCGTTAAAGTTAATACACTTTCCCCATCATAATACTTCTCATAACATTTTTTTAAATTACTTCCCATTACTTCACCTTAAATATTGTTTTAGTATCATAAAATCCTAAACAATATTCCTTTCCATCAAATTCTTTATTTATAAACTTATCAATTACATTTACATCATTATCTATTTCAATTACAAAGTAATCAATAAAGTCTAATTCATTAATCTTATTACTTAAATCAACTACATCACTATATATAGTAGTAGCATATTTTTCCTGTTCTATTTTTAGTAATTTATCACCATTTTTCATCATATAACAATTACTTTTCTTTTCCTTATTAATATATTTAAAATAATTACTAAGTAAATATCTTCTAGAACAAAATAACGGCATTCTACCATATACCCTATAAAATAATTGCATATTAGTATTTAATTTTATCTCTTCAATTTCTTCCCTAGTTATATCAGAAGTAATATAACTATATTTAATACCCAATTTATTATAAAATTTATTAGATTCAATACTTCTATTCATATGATCTTGACCTATTATTAACTTATCTACTACACCAACCTTTTTAGCAAGCGTATATACTGCCATATCATAAAAGATTATCTTACTAATATCACCCTTTTTTATCTTCCAAAGAACTTCTTCTAACAAAAGTAAATCACTATTATGTATTATTTTATTTAACAATACTATCTTTTCTTTTTTAGTAATTAATTCATTTATATCATCAACATTCATATGAAATTTAGTAGATACACTAAAATTAGTTACAGGAAATATTATACCATCTACTTTTGTACTTGTTTTTAATAACCTATTTATATCAATAATATCATTCGGTTTTACTATTAATTTTCCCACATTACACCTTCTTTTTAGAAATTGATATCCTGTCTCCAATTGGAATATATATAGTATCAAATTCCTCATTACTTTCTAAAAAACCAAGATAGTTTTTTATCTTCTTAACTATACCTTTTTGGTTCTTCGTTACTATTTTACTCTCATTTTCAACCAATCCATGAAAAGATAGATTATCGGTAATAATGACACCATTATCGTTTAAATTAACCTTATACCTATTAAAAAAATTAATATTATTACCCTTACTAGCATCAATAAATATCAAATCAAACTTACCATCAATAACTGATTCCAAAGCATCCTCATTAAGTATCTTAATCCTGTTTTCTAAATTATATTTCTTAATATTAGATACCGCAATATTATATCTATTAATATCCTTTTCAATAGTTGTAACAAATATATCATCATCTACCATAGCCATACGAATTGCAGAATACCCAATAGCACTTCCTATTTCTAAAATATTCTTAATATTATTTTCCTTAATATAATTACACATATAATCTATTCCATCTTTTAACATTATAGGAACATTATTACATTTAGCATATTCTTCTAATTCATCGAACATAACTATCACTTCCAATGCCTATATTATATACTAAATAAAGAAAATAAGCAATAAATACACGAATTTTCATTAATAATAATCCAAAAAAAGAACCAAATTAGTTCCCTTTTAACAATTATACTAATTATTAATAATAATTTTTACAAATACAGTTATATCCTCACCACTAATTTCACTATTAAAATTTAATCCCTTAACTAATGCAGAATACTTCACATTATTTTTAAGTATACTTGCTAATTCACTTGCATAATATCTTGGAACATAACCTAATTTATACTTCTTATTATTTTTACAAAGAATAACTTTAATAGCATTTTTATCATATTGATTATCAGGTTCAAGTTCTAATAATAATTTATCATTTTCTTTAATTAATTCATAATTCTCTTTTGTATTAAAACAATGTCTTGTTCCTGCTACATCAAATTCAACCTTATTAGGATTAAATACTGGAACAAATTCATAATTATCAGTTAAAAGTCTACCCCTTGTTGCTCTTAATATATCAAATTTACTAGAAGTCTTATCTAGATTATATAGATTTAAAATTTCTAAATAATCACTTCTTGATACATTAGGTAATCTAGTTGCAATATTAGCAAATAATTCATCACTCTCATAAACATTATTAATATCATCAAAACCAGGAAAATACTTAAAACCATCTTTTTGTGCTTCATCTAATTCTGGATTAACATAGCAAAACTTATAACTATTATCTAAATAACTTAGTGTACCAATTTTATACCTTCTCCTACTTTTAGGTTGTTTCCAAATAAGCCACATCTTATTTTCCATATTTTCACTCCATTCATTTTATATCAATCAGTATATTCCTTCTTTTTTTCAGGTATATTATTATATACTCTTTATGTTTTTCGGTCAACAAATTATCTGGTATTTTATTAACAATTTCTTCAATTACTTCATCGGTTAATTTATTTATTTTTTTTAATTCTTCTTGAACTATATCATAATAATTATCATTTAAATATCTTATAAGTTCAAAATGCTTATACCTTCCTTTTTGATCTTCTTTATAAATATAAGTTTTACTTTTATTAATATATACATCAAAATCTTTTTTCTTAGTATAATAATCTTCAGCATACATTTCATTTTTAAAATCTCTCAGCAAATTACAACCATTATCATATAATGGAGAAATATTATAGTTTTCTCCACTTCTTGTAATTCCCCAGTTTTCTTCATGCCTATCTTGTTCACCAATCAAAGCATCAAAAATCATTATCTTTATGAAATCTTTAAATAAATTACAATCTAATTCATCTAAAGTTTTCTTAATATTAGATATTGTATAATACCTTGAGCGTTCATTGTTACGAATATTTAAATACGCTACAGCATCAATATGCTCTGCATTACTTATTTCAATAAATAAATAATTAAGTATCCCTAATACACCATTAGAATCACGTGCTAATTCAATTCTAGCACAATCATATCCTAAAACTTTTGCTATTTCATAACTCATTTTTTCAGAGCAAGACTCACTCACCAAATATCCATTACCTTCATATTTAAAAAAAGCTTTTTTACCCTTGCTATCTACTACAATTCTCTTTACTCTTGATCCCTTGATATTAGTAATATTTTCTGAAAAGTAAAAATCTTTACCATATTGTTTAACTACATATTTTTCCATTTAACCTCCAACCTTAAATATCACACTAATATAGATATTACCCCGAATTAATCAACTCTAAAATATAAGCAAAATATTCCATCTTATATTTCTCAAACTCAAATAATTTTTTCTTATTTCTTACATTCTTTTTAATACTAGATTCATAAATATATATTAGTTCCTCTAACTTAGCCAACTTCTCACCATCTTATTTACTTTAGTTAATATTTTAACTGAAGTAATCATCTGTCACTAATATATTTCTTTTTATAAAATCTTTCTAATAATTTCTCTTAAACAAATATCCTTAATACTCTTATCATTACTATAATTTGCTCTAAAAATATACTCTATTAAATTATAACTACAAGTAATAATTTTATCTTTATAAAAATAATCACTTCTAGGAATATTACTAACTAAATTATCTATATTAGAAATAAATAACATACTTTTATTTAAAATAATAAAATCACTATTTAAAATATTCATAAATAATATTTACTAACCTATCTAACTGTTCTTTAGAACAATTATTAATTTTATCATTAACTAACTTTATCTTATCTATAGTATCCATATTATTTAAAGCAATATCTTTATATTTATTATAATTATTTATCTTACCATAATTCTTATTAATATTTTCTCTATCATTATAAATAACATTATAATTAATATAATTACTCTCTAGTATATTAATAATCTTATTATATACACTATCAGGAAAACCTACCTTATTATTATCTATTACTTTATATTTAAATAAATAATTAAATATATAAGCATCTATCTCATATACATTATAAAATTTACCATTAGTTTTTATTATATTTATACTTTCTTTCATACTATCAATATGAAATTATATTTATATATTATCTAATTTTACTTGAAATAATTTTAATAGGTCGGTCGGACCATATCCGACATCGACCTAACTACTTACTAACCTAATTCTGTATGGATTATCTAAACTTCCATCTCCCCCCATTACTGTCACATCAGACTTTAGATATAAGACTGGACGGGACGCAAAACCATTGTACGCGGGGTTGCCACCCACGCGGCCAGTAAAGCCGACGGTCCAGACGAAGTTAGAGATATTGGAAAGGGGGTTTATAGTCCACTCATAAGTTTCTTTTTTTAACCAAGCATTGCCGGCACAAGCATTAGTATTATAATTATATAGATTGGTAGTTCTAGCACAACTAGAAGATAATACTGAATATCCATAATCAGAAGCATACATTAACCCAATATTACCAGTAGTTGACGCACTTCTTTCTGAATATATTTTGCTACTATCACGTTCATTCTCGTAAAATACACTTACTGGATCAGAACTATCTGATGGTCCCCCTAGATACCAAGTAACTGATTGCACCATTTTTCTATAATCTAATTGTAAACCTATTTTTATATAATCACAATTTCCTGTTATATTTGTTGAAAACTGAAGACAATAATCACTATTTGTTCCATCGGTAGCAGTATAATAATAATCATTAAGCAAGTGATATAGGCTACTATTAGGCCAGTCATTTGTTCGTGATTTATTCCAAACATATCCTCCAATAGAATCATTTCTTATTATTTTAACTAAATTAGTATTGGATACTCCATGAGAAGAAGAATCAAATACTCCAATTATTCTCCATAATTCATTATTAAAATATATATAATTATTTGGATTTTTACCTTCATATCTGTATCCATTTTCATTTACTACTTGTCCTGTTCCTTGAGTAATCCCTGCTAAAGAGATTATATAATTATTTAAGTATGTTATATTAGATTTAGTTGTATAATTAAAACCGCAAGTTGCTTTTTTATCTTTAGAAATATTTGATATTTCGTATTTATGTGTTTTTTGATTATATGTAATACTAGCATCACTACAAGTAGTATCTATATTGTAAGAACCTGTATTAATTGGAAATGTTGTTGCTTCAGTTCCGTTTATTTTTAAACTATTAATTACCAAATCTGCCACTGTTGGATCAAATCCTTCGGGTATTAAATTTCTTCCTGTAGGTAAATTTAAATTAGATGTTGTACTTCCTACTGTTCCAATATTTATTATTGTAGTTTTACTACTATTATTTGCTAAACCTACAATTAGTTTTATGGAACTTGTTTTTGCTAATGCTCCACTTCCTGAACTAGTATTATCATCTGTTAAACCTACTACTATATCTGTT
>OJAW01000915.1_pt1 | contig 18654 bp, 21 predicted proteins | sample 1589151 | NCBI WGS metagenome assembly OJAW01 (sample SAMN03283290) | human gut metagenome | biome: human-associated habitat; material: feces | host: Homo sapiens | place: Peru | collected 2012
GTCTGTAACTACTAAAGGAGAAATGCGAGATGAAACGAATTTTTACTGTTTTATTAGCATTAACTTTAATATGCAGTCTTGCCGCCTGCGGCAGCAATGAAACGGATACCCCTGTCTCGTCTGAGCCGAAAAGCGAAACTGCGCAAGTTTCTGATAGCAATACGCTGGTAGATCAGGCAGCAGAGGAACAGGATAACGGAGCCCGCCCTGCAATCAAAGATACGATTGAAAACTTCGACCAGTACGATACGATTTTTGTCGGCTACCCTACCTGGTGGAGCGACATGCCGATGATTCTTTACACGTTCTTTGATACTTATGATTTTTTGAGCAAAAACATCATCCCGTTTAATACCCACGGCGGCAGCGGTTTCTCTAATACAATCAGCACGATAAGTGTTTATCTGCTCTCCTTAAAATGTAAAGAAGGGTGAGGATGAAAGATGAAGAAAGTAACAGAAAAAGAATTATTTGAAACCATACCGGTTCCACAGGCAGTAATGACATTGGCAATCCCTACGGTTATCAGTCAGGTTGTAACGATGATTTATAACTTGGCAGACACCTTTTTTATCGGTCAGCTTGGAGATCCCTATATGGTAGCAGCAGTATCCCTTGTGTCACCCTGGTTTAATCTACTGACAGCTTTGGGAAATTTGTTTGGTCTGGGAGGAAGCAGCTTGATTTCTAGAATGATGGGTTCTAAAAACCATGAAAATATAAAATATGTTTCCTCTTTCAGTATTTGGGGCGGTGCGTCTCTTACCTTTTTCTTTTCTATGGGAACTTATCTGCTGCGACAACAGTTGCTGAATTTTTTAGGCGCCAGTCCAGATACTTACCGATACGCCCAGGATTATCTGTTTTGGGTAGTAGTCTTGGGAGGTGTTCCTACCATGGTAAGTCTGGCTCTGGGGCATCTACTCCGTAGCGAGGGACATGCCAGACAAGCAAGTGCTGGAATGATGTTCGGAGGGGCTTTGAATGTTGTGCTTGACTCCGTTTTTATTTTTGGACTTCACATGGCTATTACAGGGGCTGCGATAGCTACGGCTCTTTCTAATACTGCTTCCATTATATTTTTTATAATCCAGTATACACGATTAGGCGGACAATCGGCAGTTTCTTTTCGGTTGAAATATTTTACAATGCGTTTTTCACGACAAATATTTTCTGTAGGACTCGCCTCAGCTTTGGCTACTGTTCTTGCAAATACCTCCAATATGGTAATGGTGCATCTTGCTTCTGGGTATGGAGATATTCCAGTGGCAGCTTATGGTATCGTTAAGAGGATTGATCAATTTCCGTTGAATGTATCGATGGGGCTTTGCCAAGGATTTATGCCGCTTGTGGGGTATAACTATTCTTCAGGAAATTATAGGAGAATGCGAGAAGTATCTGTATTCTCCTGGAAAACAGCCATTGTTGTATCAGCTTGCTTTATAATAAGCTTTGTTGTATTTGCACCTCAAATTCTGCATTTGTTCATCAGGGAGATACAAACAAGTGAATTAGGAACCTCGTTTTTGCGTGTTGCTTGCTTAGCGGTGCCCCTGACATCAGCAAATTTTCTGATTAGCTATACTCTGCAGGCAATGGGAAAAGGCGTACAGTCTGCTGTACTGACGTTCAGTCGTCAGGGACTTTTAAACATCCCATTACTTATCGTAATGAATTTGATTTTTGGTCTCTATGGTATGATATGGACACAACTGGTGACAGAAATTATTATGCTGCCATTGTCTTTGGGGATGTATCTACAAGTTTGGCGGGGCTTAAACAGATAAAATCTGTTAAAGAAAAACAATCAGTAATAACCTTTGGGTAAACACTGAATAACAAATGGAGACTTCTGGAAAATGTGGTTCAGATTTATAATTTAGACATAAAAAAATAAAACATTATCTGCAAAACGAGAAAGGAAGTATTTAAAATGGAAAAAAGAAAACTTGGAAACAGCGATTTATTTGTAAATCCGGTTGGCCTTGGCTGCATGGGATTTAGTCATGCCTCCGGTGATCCGGTAGATAATGAATCCGCCATAAAAACACTTCGGAAAGCCTATGAGATGGGCTATGATTTTTTTGATACCGCTGAAGCGTATACGGGCTTTTTCCCGGATGGTTCAATTTCTTATAATGAAGAACTGGTGGGTAAGGCACTCCATGATGTGCGGGATAAGGTTGTTATTGCCACAAAAATGGGCGTACACCATAATGAAGATTTAAGCCTCACTGTGGACAGCAGACCGGAGACAATCCGCAAAAGTGTAGAGGGCAGTCTGAGAAGGCTGGGAACGGATTACATTGATCTCTATTATCAGCACAGAATCGATCCGAAGGTGGAGCCGGAAACGGTTGCCGAAACGATGGCACAGCTCATCAAGGAGGGAAAAATCCGTTACTGGGGAATTTCAGAGACAACAGAGGAATATCTCCGGAGGGCAAATGCCGTATGTCCTGTAACTGCCATTGAAAACCGTTATTCTATGATGGCAAGATGGCATGAATCTCTCTTTCCCGTTTGTGAAGAGCTGGGGATTGCATTTGTCGCATTTTCACCTATGGCAAATGGTTTCTTAACTGGTAAATATACACCTGATACAAAATTTGAAGGAAAACAGGATTATCGCGCAGGGATGCCACAGTATACCGAAGAAGGATATGAGAAGGCGAAAGCACTGCTTGCATTTCTGACAGAACTGGCAGCAAAGAAGAATGCCACCATGGGACAGCTTTCCCTCGCATGGATGATCAACAAGAAACCGTATGTTGTACCGATTCCGGGTTCCAGAAAACCGGAAAGACTGAAAGAGAATCTGGAAGCCGGGGAAATTTTCCTGACAAAAGAAGAAGTTGCTGAAATCGATGCAAAACTAAATACTATGGAGTTTGAAGTGTTCGGTGGACACAGCACGAAATAAGAATGGAGGAACGCATTATGAACTATGTAACTTTGAATAATGGAGTAAAAATGCCGCAGCTTGGCTTTGGCGTTTATCAAATCACTGATCCTGCACAGTGTGAACAGGCAGTCGTGGATGCAATCTCGGTCGGCTACCGCAGCATTGATACTGCGGCTTCCTATGGGAATGAAGAGGCTGTCGGCAGAGCAATCAAACGTTGTGGTGTTCCACGCGAGGAGTTGTTCATCACCACGAAGCTGTGGATTACCGATACCAGCTACGAAGGCGCAAAACGCGGCTTTGAAAAATCCATGCAGAAGCTGGGGCTGGACTACCTTGATCTTTACCTGATTCACCAGCCGCTGAACGACTACTACGGCGCATGGAGGGCGATGACAGAGCTGTATAAAGCAGGCAAAATCCGTGCCATCGGCGTTTGCAGTTTTTATCCTGACCGTTTGGCGGATCTAATCGCTTTTAACGAGGTCACACCCGCCGTCAATCAAGTGGAAGCAAATATATTCTTTCAACAGACGAAAGCGCAGGAGTTTATGCAGTCAAAGGGTGTACAGATGGAAGGATGGGCACCTTTCGCCGAAGGACGAGGCGATTTGTTCGGAAATGAAACACTCAAAGCGATTGGCGAAAAATACCATAAGAGCGTGGCCCAGGTGGTGCTTCGCTGGCTTTTGCAGCGTGGAATCGTGTGCATTCCTAAGAGTACGAAAAAGGAGCGCATGGAACAGAATTTCGATGTGTTCGATTTTGAACTAAGCGGCGATGATATGGCCTTGATTGCTGCGCTTGATACCAACACCAGCGCATTCTTTGACCACCGCAACCCGGCGGCGATTGAGCATCTAACAAATCTGGTACGGAATGTTTAAATGGAGAAGAAACGAGGTCATGAAAGTATTACTTATAAACGGTAGTCCTTATAAGGGAGTCTGTACTTATACTGGGAAGAACAAATGTAAGAAACAATATTTTGAGAAAGGACAATTGATATGAAAAAAAGATTACTTGCAATGGTTTTAACTTTAGGACTGCTGACTGGATTGACTGCATGTGGCGGTCAAACGGCAGATACGAAAGTGGGAAGAACACAGGAACAAACGAGCAGAGAAGAAAGCGTAATGACAGAGACAGAGCAGGCGGATGATGCTACCCAGACATCAGAAACGTCAAATATCCTAATCGCGTATTTTACAATGCCGGAAGATATTGATGTAAGCGGGATTGACGCAGATGCCGGTGCAAGTATCGTAGTAAAAGATGGAGAAGTCATGGGAAATTTGGAGTACATGGCACTGACAATCCAACAGGCGGTCGGCGGAGATCTGTTCCGGATTGAGACACAGGAATCTTATCCTTTGAATCACAAACCTCTGGTGAATCAGGCGGCGAAGGAGCAGGATGAAAATGCCAGACCTGCTCTTGCTACCCATATTGAAAACCTTGAACAGTACGATACGATTCTCCTTGGTTATCCGAACTGGTGGGGAGATATGCCGCAGGCACTGTATACATTTTTGGAAGAATATGATTTTTCCGGTAAGACAATTATTCCTTTCACTGCCCATGGAGGAAGTGGATTTGCGGGAACGGTAAGAACGATTAAAAGGTTGCAGTCAAAAGCTATCGTGCGGGATGACGGTCTGTCCATATCCAGAAATGACGTGGCAGACAGCGCAGAGGAGGTCAGACAGTGGGCATTAAATCTTGGACTGTAAAGAAACCAGTGGTTGAAAAGGACTTTGTAATGAACAAAAGAGTGATAACCAAAATTATCATAGATATTGGGATGACAGTCGTTTTGATTTTCCTTATGGCTTATGAGTTGGTAGGACGTAAGACACATGAATGGCTGGGTGTGGGAATGTTCCTCCTGTTCGTCGCGCATCATATTCTGAACCGGGGATGGATAAAAGGGATGTTCCGCGGAAGGTATTCCCCTTTCCGGATTTTGCAGACAATTTCCGTTATACTGGTGCTGCTATCCATGTTATGCTCTATGGTCAGTGGAATTGTCATGTCAAGGTATGTGTTTCGGTTTCTGGATATTTCAGTGGGTCGAAGCTGGGCAAGGATGATCCATATGCTGGCTGCTTATTGGGGATTTTTGTGTATGTCTTTCCACCTGGGGACGAATTGGAAAATCATGATGGGAATAGCAGGTAAAGCAGTGAAAAAGAAATCATATATCCGGGAACGCGGATTAAAGCTGGTGGGAATCATGATCGCGGCTTACGGCATTTATGCTTTCTCAAAAAGGAAGATAGGAATGTATTTGTTCTTGCAGTCTATGTATGTCTTTTTCGATTATGAGGAACCACTTATCTTTTTAATGCTGGATTACGTTGCGGTTATGGGATTGTTTGTCTGGATTGGGTATTATAGTTCCGGTATTTTAACCCGTATAAAAAAGTAAAGTAAATATTGTAATATAGGAAGGCAGTAAAATGAAAAAAAACTTCATAAATAGCAAAATGGCGGTTTTATTGTGCGCTATCCTTTTCCTTTCCGGATGCTTGCTGCTGTCAGGTAAAAACAAGTCAATAGAAGAAAGTTCTGTGGAACGGGATTTTTTTGCTATGGACACATGGTTTTCCTTTACTGCCTATGGAAACGGAGCCAAACAGGCGTTGGAACAGACGGAAAACAGGATGATCCAGTTGGAGCAGTTGTGGTCTGTGACAAATGAGGACAGTGAAATTTATGCTTTAAACCATAGCGGCGGACAAACGGTAAATTTATCAGAAGATACGGCTGAGATTATAAAGTTTGCTTTGGAACTATCAGAAAAAACAGGTGGTGCTTTAGACCCTACGATTTATCCTGTTTTGACAGCATGGGGATTTACCACAGGGGAGAATCGTGTTCCAGAAGAGACAGAAATTGAATTGCTTTTAAATAGAATCGGATATGAAAAGGTAAATCTGCAAGATACGCAAATAAAACTTCCTGCGGACTTTGAACTGGACCTGGGTGCAGTTGGAAAAGGCTGGGCAGGCGATGAGGCGGCAGCAATCCTGCGGGATGACGGAATATCTTCTGCGATTTTGAATTTAGGGGGAAACATTCAGGCGGTAGGAAGCAGGCCGGATGGAAGTGATTGGCGGCTGGGAATCCGAAGTCCTTATGACGAAGGGAGTTTGGGAATTTTGGAAATTTCAAATTGTGCCGTCGTTACTTCCGGGAATTATGAGCGATATTTTGTTGACGAGGCTGGGAAAAGTTATGGGCATATCCTTGATCCAAATACCGGCTATCCCGTAGAAAATGAACTCGTTTCCATGTCGGTTATAGCAGAGGAAGGGAAAATGGCAGATGCGCTGTCTACTGCTTTGTTTGTGATGGGAAAACAAAATGCGGAACAGTTCTGGCGGGAAAATAAGGATTTTGAAATGCTGTTTGTGACAGCAGATGGAACCATTTGCCTGACAGAGGGTATCCAGGATAGGTTTACCCTAAATCAAAATTTTGGAAATATGAAGGTTCAAATAATAGAAAATTAAGAAAAAAACGAGTGTTAACCTTTGGATATAAACTGCATAACAAATGGAGACTTCTGAAGGAGATGCAATAGAATTATGTATTGACAAGAGAGGGGATTATTATAAAATAGTAAATATCACACCGATAAGAGAAAATAAAGTGAGATAATAATTGACAATTAAGGAAGCGATTTTATGTATAATCCCCAACTTGAAACCTTCTTAAAAGTAGCCGATGCAGGGAGCTTTAATAAAGCAGCAGAGCAATCTTTTATTACACCTACTGCAGTGATTAAGCAGATAAATCTTTTGGAAGCAGATTTAGGGGTGCAGCTCTTTGAACGTACGCATCGAGGATTAAAATTGACAAAGGCAGGAAAATCACTCTACCGTGATTCAAAATACATTATTCAGTATTGTCGTGATTCCATCGTACGAGCCCAAAATGCCATGCAGGAGGACGAGCAGATTATTCGGATTGGAACATCTCCTATGACACCTGCGCAGGTATTATTAGCATTATGGCCGAAAATTCATGAGTACTGTCCAAATATGAAGTTCCAGCTGATTCCATTTGAAAATACGCCGGAAAATGCAAGAGAAATTCTTGCCAACTTGGGACAGAATATTGATATTGTTGCAGGTATTTTCGATGATACACTTTTGGATTTACGCAGGTGTAAAGGCTTTGAACTGTCGCGTGCCCCGATTTGCTGTGCTGTTTCCATCAATCATCCATTAGCAGAAAAAGAAAAACTACAGATATCTGATCTTCACGGTGAAAATCTTATGTTGATGCACCGGGGATGGAGTAACTATGTAGATAAGCTTCGGGATGATCTGTGGATGAACCATCCACAAATTCACATTGTAGATTTTGATTTTTACAATGTTGATGTGTTTAATCGGTGTGAAAACAGTAACGATATATTAATGGCAGTTCAGTCATGGGAAAGCGTACATCCGCTGTTGAAAATGATTCCTGTGGAATGGGATTATACGATACCGTTTGGTCTTCTCTATTCGCCGGAGCCGACGAAATCTGTTGAGGAGTTTCTCTCAGCTATACAGGAGATGAAAGAGTAAAATAGAACCGTGTTGCAGCCCGAAATGGAAGCAACACGGTTTTCTTATTTTTTGTCAAAGTATTCTGCTCGTCCTTTGTACTCACTTTGGATAATTTCATTCATTTCTTCCGGTGTTTCTTTACAGCCTCTCTCCAGCCACATTTTGATGATTGCAGTGATACCGCTTTTGAAAAATTCCATGTGATAAGGAATGAAGCGATTATCGAAATGCTCCGCAGCAAGTCTTTGGTCATAAGCTACTATTTGATATTGATTATCATAGCCCAGCTTAAAATAGGTTTGATAGAAAAGCGGATTCTCTGAAATATGTCGGAACAATTTCAAATAATCATTACTGTTAAAGCTATTTGCAACTTCATCCTGATACAATTCAGCCAAATTTTGCTCTAGATTTTCACGTACCACATCAGCCAGTTCGTAAATATCAGCATAGTTGGCATAAAAAGTAGAACGGTTTAGTTCTGCCAATTTGCAGATGTCGGAAACTGTAATTTTACCTAACTCTTTTGTCTGCAGAAGTTCAACAAAGACGGACTCCATTTTTGTTCTGGATTCTTTTTTTCTTTTATTATTTTTGGTATTCATAGGCAAAACCTCTTTATTCCAACACTTGTATGGATATTGATGATTGTTTTTCGACTTTCCTGACATTATAGTATAATTACAATAAACAAACAAGTGTTGTTTTAATAAAAGGAGGTTTCTATCATGAAAAAGAGTAGTTATGTAGCAATGATTTTGGGAACAGTCAGCGGAGTTCTGTTTGCACTTGGAATGTGTATGGCACTTCTGCCGGAGTGGAATGCTTTTAAACCGGGAATAATCGTCGGGTGTGTGGGGGTGGTTCTTGGTATTATTACCATAATGATCTGGAGAAGAATGGAAGGTAAGCAGCCGGTACAAATTGACCGTAAAGCAATTTTAATAGCAGTCGTTGGAAGTATCGGAGCCCTGGCACTTGGAATAGGCATGTGCTTTAGTATGGTATGGAATCAAATGGTACCAGGTATTGTCATTGGGCTTATTGGCATTGTTGTCCTGCTCTGTCTTATCCCTTTGACGAAGGGAATTAAATAGAAGGAGAAACAAAATGGCAAAATCAAAATTGGTGAAAGCAAATGAGAAAATCGCCGAAAGTGTAACTGGCGGTTTTCAGAAAATACAGGATGCCGTAGTCGGTGGATATACAAAAATTGAGAATAAGTTTGTAGACCAATATTTAACCCGCGATGGTGAAAGTGTTGAGGAGGCCAAAGCCAGAATTAAACGAGAACAGGAAGAACGGGAGCACAACAGCTAAAACATGAGTTATTACTTTTGGGTATAAACTGATGAACGAATCGAGACTTCTTAGGAGGTCTCGATTTTTTTATAATGTAGGTAGAAAGAACAGATGGGAGGTAAATCAGGATGAAGAAAGCAACGAAGACTCTTATGGTATATGTTTCAATAGGAATTTTTATAACGTTTTTAATTATTTCGTGTATAGGTTTATTTATATTCAGACAGATATATTCGGAGAATACATTGATTGTATATTTTTCAAGAGTAGGAAATACGGCATTCAATGAAAATGTGGATGCCGTAACATCTGCATCACTTAGAGTAAACAAAAATGGAGAGTTGGAAGGAAATTCTCAGGTTATAGCAGAAGATTTGCAAAAGCTTTTAGGGGCAGATATATTTCGTATTGAGGTAGAAGATTTGTATCCTCAGGAATATGATGCAACTGTTGAACGGGCTAGTCAGGAACTTCAAAATGACGTGAATTTGCAACTTATATCTAATATAGAAAATATGGAGCAATATGATAAAGTTGTTATGGTTTATCCTATATGGTGGGGAACTATTCCTGTGCCGGTTGCAAGCTTCTTAAAAGAATATGATTTTGCGGGAAAGATGATTTTTCCAATTGCTACACATAAGGGAAGCTTTTTGGGTAACAGTGTAAGTGATATCAGAGAAATTTTACCGAATGCTAAGGTCAAAAACGGAATTGCAATTAGTGGTGGTAGTGTCGATTATTTATTGGAATATTGGATTTTGCTAATATTTGCATTGAGTCTATTTATTGTATCTCTTATTTTTTATCGTAGTGGTAAGCTGATAAATAAACAAAAGATACTTTGTAATACAATATTGATTATTGCAGTTATTATAATTGCTATATGTCTATTAAGGCTTTTGATATAGATTTTAGAAGAGAAAGGAAAAATGCGATGAGTAAAAACGTTTTAATTTTATCAGGAAGTCCCCGCAGAGGAGGAAATTCAGATTTATTATGTGAAGAGTTTATGCGAGGTGCTGCATATGCAGGGAATCAGGTGGAGAAGATTTTTCTTCGCAGTAAAAAAATCGGCTACTGCAATGCCTGCTACTATTGCAAGCAAAGCGGAGAAATCTGTGCGATAAAGGATGATATGGCGGAGATTCTTTCCAAAATGCATCAGGCAGATGTGATTGTGCTTGCAAGTCCTGTTTATTTCTATTCCATTGACGCACAGATGAAAACAGTAATTGACCGTACCGTAGCGCAGTGGACGCAGATTAAAAATAAAGAATTTTATTATATTATGACTGCCGCAGAGGACAGCAGGCATGCTATGGATTGCACATTGGAATGCTTCAGAGGGCTTGCAGCCTGCCTTTCCGGTTCCAGGGAAATGGGCGTTATCTACGGAACAGGTGTGTACGAAGCAGGAGCAGTGAAAGATACGCCAGCTATGAAAGAGGCGTTCGAAGCAGGAAAAAGTATATAAGGAAGTGTGTATAATATGAAAAAAAGAAAGCTTGGAAAAAGTGAAGTATTTGGCGGACATAAAATGAAGTAGACAGGAGGAAAAGAAGATGAAAGTTTTACTTGTTAACGGAAGTCCACATAAGGAGGGGTGCACTTATACGGCACTCTGCGAGGTGGCAGATGCATTAAACAAAAATGGGATTGACACAGATATTTTCTGGATTGGAAATAAAGCAATTTCCGGATGTATTGCCTGCAAAGCCTGTGTCAAGAAGGGAACATGTGCTTTAGGCGGTACGGTAGGCGATTTTTTGGAGATTGCAGGAGATTATGACGGTTTTGTATTTGGTACTCCTGTGCATTGGGGCGCTGCCAGCGGTGGATTAACTTCATTTATGGACAGGGCATTTTATGCTGATTTGTGTGGAGGAGGCAATCGTTTTCTGATGAAACCGGCGGCAGCAGTAGTTTCTGCCCGTCGTGCCGGAACAACGGCAACATGGGATCAGATTAATAAATATTTTGCGCTGATGCAGATGCCGATTATTTCATCTCGTTACTGGACGATTATACATGGTGCAACGCCGGAGCAGGTACGAAAAGATGAGGAAGGAATGCAGACGATGCGAATTCTTGGTAAAAACATGGCTTATTTCCTGCGTTGTATAGAGGCGGGGAAACAACTTGGTATTGCAAAACCGGAGTCTGAAGATGTTACGTTTACGAACTTTATTCGAGAGTAATGAGGAAAAAAGCAGGCATACATCATTCAAAAGGCGTAGAAAACTGATTTTAAAGTGCCTGTAATATATGTTTATATTGTTCTGCCAAAGTAGGCTTTCCCCATCTCTTATATAAGCTATACAAAAAGCGAGCTGTACTCTTGGAATAATCATTATCCGGATTCTCATTCATAACATCACGAAAGACAGCATCTGCGTTAAGCAGGTGCTGTTCTGCTATTACCGGCTGAGAACGAGTGTAGGCGATAACACCACGGTAGAACTCGCACAGTCCATAATCGAGATTGTTTGTACCAATGACTTCCTCAATGGTAGATTCGCAGAAATCAATGACTTCAAGAGCTGAATCATATTCCTTATTCTGCACCAGCATGTTAGCAAGTGAGAGTGTCTGCTGCAGGGTATCATTATTTTCTATCAATCCAAGGCTGGCATATTCACTGCGTACTGCGAAAGCAGTCTTGAGTTCTGCTACAGCTTCTTCACGTTTCTTCCGGAACAGATAAGCAGTAGAGAGGTTGTTGTGCAGGTTTGAAAGCAGATTGGCGGAACGGGCATCCGCAGTATTGGTCTTATGGTAATTTTCCATGAGGGCAATCGCCTTTTTATATTTCTTGATGGCATTATCATATTCCTTGCGTGGAAACAGGAGCTGCGCTTTGTAATCTAATAATAATGCTTTGTCACAGGCAGAAATGTGGTTTGTTTCTTCCGTAATATCTGGTGTGATTGACTCATTTGAATTACATGGTTTATTCGCTCCATCCGACTTGCCTGCTTCATCCATTAGATTCATCACATATTCCATTCGGTCCACCAGCTCCGGCAGATAATCATTATCCAGGTACTTGTCAAAGTATGGGAACATATCCTGTAAAAACAGCAGATAGTAAGCCCTGTTATCTATGATGATATGTCTATTGATACTTTTCAGACATTCCATAACGGTCACTGGTCTTTTTACATCCAGACCATGAGCAAGGCATATCAGATGCAGGTGATTCAGCATAACATGGCAGTCCGATACGGTTGGAATGGTCTCTGCGATTGCCACTTTCTGAATGAGAGGATGGAGTGCAATCGTCTTATTTTCGGTATCTTCACTGATAATGCCATAGCGTATCAGCTCATTAACATTTTTGAGAGAATCCAGTTCCAGCCACATTTTGAACGCACTTTTATAAACTCCTGATACCGGCAGGAGTGAGAGGTTACGGAGGATGCTGGTACTGTCCTCATTTAATCTGTTGAGCTTCATCAACATGCGAAGGTGTCCTATCATACTGGCATAGGAGAATTCATCATCCTTGAATACCTCGATTTCTTCCGTGTTCTGCCCGATACCGCAGGAACGCAGCTCCTGTAATAATTCTTCCGGTTCCATGCCGCTGGCTTCTAAGGTAAGAGCAGCCATGCAGACAGTCAAGGTATGACAGTTCACTTCTTCTATAATGGCAGACACACTGTCCGGATCACGTTTTGCAGAAGGACAATGCTTGTAGAACAGTTCTGTCAGCTCTTTTTCTTTATCCAATTCCTTTATTTCTATAGAATCATAATTCTTAAGTTTGCATCTGCTGGTAATCAATAGCTGCATATCATTCTTCATCAGTTCCTTTAAGAAGGGTTCGTCCTTTGGAAGCACATTGAAGTTGTCCAGAATCAGCAGTGTATCTGTGTGGAGTCTCTGCATCACCTTATAGTGATTCTGAAAGCGGTCTTCTTCATTCATTTCTATGGAATCGTCTGCGAATGTAAGATTTGCGATGTCCTTTCTCAAATCCCCGGTGTAATACAGATAAATGATATTGGTGTATTTCTTTCGGCTCTTGTGTGCATATGCTTTGGCAACCTCGCTTTTTCCAATGCCTGCCATACCGGTAATGAATAAGACGGATTGATTGGAAAGATGGGATGCGATTGCTTTTATCTCATCCTTTCGCCCAATGAATGCCTGATTGCAGGAGGGAAGCTTATTGCAAAGAATCACTTCCGAAAGGTCGGGAGAATAGAGCGCACCTGTGCTATGGTCATTTAAAATCGCATATCTTACAACAGAGCAGAAAAAGACTGCATTATCCGGCTCCTGAATCAGTGCATCAGCCATTTCCTGCCCGATGGTTTTTATACTGTCTGTAATCAATTCCTCCATCTGGATTCGAGCCTGTGCTTCGTTCAACAGGTTCGGAATAATCTTATCTCTGAAATCATCCTCCATCGTATCCCATTCATCCTCATCTTCATAAGTCTTTAGGATATCTATAGGAATCGGGCGGGCGCCATTGCACCAGCGGCTGTACATCGTCGTGTCATCTGCGATTAATTCCGAAGCTGTCAGAGTATCATCCAGATATGCAGAGAACAGACTGCGTACAAGCTGGTGCTGCGGGTAGGTTTTCTTTTTATTTTCCAGTAATACACCAATCACATTGGCGAAGGTCAGTCTGTTTCTCATCTGTGTGCTCCTTTCAGAGAAGATGTATCAATCCATCTATCTTATTCGTCTTTCTATATTTTCAATCTTTGAAAAATTTCTATGTCAAGTTCCGGTCAAGTGACCGTCAATTATTTTATCCTCTGTATTTTACTACAATGAACTTACAAAACGTAGCCGGACGGCATCAGAAATGAAGCAAATCGGCTACAACAATCATAACACAAAACAAACAGATGTTCTACAAGAATATCGAAATGTTTTAACTGTACATTGAAAACATCATGAGTTGTATTCACAGTCAACGGACTTTGCGATGATGCTTAAAGCAATTTAAGTGGAGCGAAGAGTAGACACTTCCGTCAAGGGTGGGAGAGGATCTCGCGCAGGAGAGGCCCACAGGCAGGTTTCAGTAGTGAGAAATCGGTGCTAAAGAATCCAGACAGTGGATACGTAGAAAACCAAACTAAGAGGACTGGAACAATCTTACTTTAGGAACCGCTTATTGCGGGTAGGAAAGAAGGTGGTTAATGAGAATATTACGATAGGAGGCGAGACTGCAATGAAGACAGAACTTGATACAAGAGCATTATTAAATGTAAAGGAAATGTGTGAGTACCTTGGTATTGGACAGACGAAAGCAAGAGAATTGCTTTCCAATCCGGCCAATGGTTTCACGGTAAGAATCGGTAACAGACTATATGCTCATAAGGGCAGATTAGACCACTGGTTACTGAATCAGATTCTTTCATAATAAGAACACGGAGGGTTTCAAAATGAGAATTCAATTTTTGAAACGGATTGATAATTGTAAGGTTTTATGGTAGAATAGGGACGATATTTGGAATCTTTCCTATTCTACACTTAGGAAGGAGGCACAAATGGGTAAATCCCTTAATGGTAAAGAATTAGGTAAAGGCTTATCACAGAGAAAGGATGGTCTTTATCAGGGAAGATTCGTGAATCGTTTTGGCAAGAAACAGACGGTTTACGCAAAGACGCTGAATGAGGTAAGACAGAAGCTTAGAAACGAACAGTATGAGGATGAAAAGGCACTCAATGTTGTTACGAAGGACGTAACGCTTGACGAATGGTATGAAATCTGGATGGATACCTGCAAGAAGAATTGCAGAGCCTCCACGAAGGAGACATACGCAGGTCATTATCGCAGAATACAGAAGGCTCTGGGATGGAGAAAGCAATAGACTCTGATTTACTTATCAAAAATTCTGCTAAGCAGATCAATACTGTGATTTCTAAAGAGGTTAAGAAAGAACGTAGAGTATTAACGGTAGGTGAAACAGAGCTTTTTTTTAGCTATGCGAAGGACACATTCTACTACAATTTATATGTAGTGGCAATCGACACAGGAATGCGTATTGGTGAGTTGATGGGGCTTCAGTGGTCTGATGTAGACTTTGAAAAGAAGGTTGTACACGTCAGACGTTCCTTATGCTATTTCCGCAAGGATGGCAAATATGTCTTTGAATGGCATGATACCAAGACGCATAACAGCAAGCGAACCATTCCCTTAACAACAAGAGCTATGGAAGCTCTGAAAAAACAAAGAGTTCGCAGGCAGGAGATTCTGCTTAAGAACGCACAAACAGCACAGGACGAATACAAGAATCTGGTTTTCGTAACCAGAAACAATCGACCTACACAGCAGTTCATCGTACAGGAATGTATGGATGTAACAACGAGACGAATTCAGAAGGAACACCCGGAATTTGAGAGGTTCTCTCCCCATTGTTTCCGTCACACCTTTGCAACAAGGGCAATCGAGAACGGAATGCAGCCAAAGAGCGTGCAGAAGCTTCTCGGACATGGCTCCTTACAGCTGACAATGGATTTGTATTGTCACGTAACAGATGATACCTTGTTTGACGAGATGAGGAAGATGGAAGCGGTGTAAAGTGTGTAAAAAGTGTGTAGTAAAGCAATTTGAGACAATAATAAAGGCGTGAAAGCCTTATAAACAGGAGGTTTTAAGATAAAATGGAGCAGTATAAGCAGGAATTTATAGATTTTATGGTAGAGAGTGATGTTTTAAAATTTGGTGATTTTACACTTAAGAGTGGTAGAAAGTCTCCATTCTTTATGAACGCAGGTGCATATGTGACAGGTACTCAGTTAATGAGACTTGGAGAATATTATGCAAAGGCTATACATGAAACATATGGTGATGATTTCGATGTCCTTTTCGGACCGGCATACAAGGGTATTCCAATAAGTGTTGTAACAGCCGTTGCATATGCTAAGCTGTATGGCAAAGAAGTGCGTTATTGTTCTGATCGTAAGGAAGAAAAAGACCATGGCGCTGATAAAGGAAGCTTCCTTGGAAGTAAGTTAAAGGACGGCGATAGAGTTATTATGATAGAGGATGTTACAACATCTGGTAAATCAATGGAAGAAACTGTACCAAAGGTAAGAGGTGCAGCTGATGTTACAATAATTGGTCTTATGGTATCACTTAACCGTATGGAAGTAGGTCTTGGTGGTAAAGTAAGCGCATTAGATGAAATAAAGGAAAGATACGGATTTGCTACAAGTGCTATTGTTTCAATGGCAGATGTTGTAGAGCATTTATATAATAAAGAATGTGAAGGCAGAGTGGTAATCGACGATAAGATTAAAGCAGCTATTGATGCTTATTATGAGCAGTATGGTGCTAAGAACTAATAATTAATCATATTATGTATCTATATAGTACATAAATGTAATCAGAAGCTTGAAAGTTGTGATATTGGAAAGGAACAGATAATAATGGATGAGAGATTATATAAGAAAGTCAAATCTGTAGGAGTGTCAAATCTTGTTTTTGGTATACTTATAATGCTTTTTGGAATTGGTTCAGGAATTATGATGATAGTTAATGGGGCAAGACTTCTTGCGCACAAATCTGATACTTTATTCTAACCGGAAGGAGAACTGCCTGAACGTAGCGATGCTATTTTGCTGCGTGCAGGCAGATTTTATTATTATATGAAAAGTAAGAAGAGCAAAAAAATAATAAAATGGGGTATATTTATAGTATATATAATCGCCCTTACTTACTTTGTGTTTTTTGCGGAATCTATGGGGAGGGTAGATGCAACTACCAAATACAGATATAATTTGAAACCCATGAAAGAAATCTTAAGGTTCTGGAGACACAGAGATACATTGGGAATTGCATCTTTTTTAAATATAGGAGGAAATGTAGCTGCATTTATACCTTTTGGATTTTGTCTTCCTCTTATTACAGAACATAAAGTAAAGTTTATAGCTGCATTTTTTTACACGTTTGGACTTACACTTTCTATAGAGTTAATTCAGCTTGTATCGAAGGTTGGCAGTTTTGATGTTGATGATATTATACTTAATCTCATTGGGGGAATTATAGGATATCTTTTGTTTGTAATATTTGATATCCTATATAAATATATTTCATCAAAAAGAGCAAAATAATTAATTGGAGGCTGTTAATGAAGCTTTTTAATAAATACAAATTTTCAGATAAAAGTCAGACATTGGGAGGAACTATTTCAACGCTGATGGGCTTGTTATCTTTCGCATGTCTTGCATATGGAGTATATATATCTTTTAAGGCGAAAGGACATGCCGGTTTAAGAGTAGGAACGTTAGGACTTTTAAGCCTTATGATAGCAGCAATGGGAACTGCGATTGGACTTATGAGCTTTAAAGAAGATGACAAGTTTTACACGTTGTCTAAAGTGGGTTCACTATTATGCGGGATAATAACTGTATTTATGATTGCAGTATTTTTAATGGGAATATAGGGAATATAGGAAAGAAGAGGAACGATAATTGTTTAATGATAACATTGAAGAAAGATATGCACTTGCACTTGATAGAATCAGGGAGATAAATTCTTCAGGACTGGATAATTATAATAAAGATATTAAAGAATCTGATAAAATGGACTTGCTGGTGAATTTTGATGATTATTTCAGAAAAGTATCGGATTTTATACTTATGATTAATCAGCTTGTTGAAGATGTTAAAGAAGACAAATTTAACAATATGACACTTGAGGAGCTTGGGTTATATAATAAGAGATTATATGAGGATATAACCGGTAATGCATATGAATCAAGCTATGCCAATCCGTCATATGCAGTTTCAAAGCTGGGCGACAGTTATGGACAGTTACATTCATTTTTATATACAGAAATAAGGGGTATGATTGTATATGGATATGAGAAAAGATTAGCTGATATTGTGGCACTTATGGAGCTTTTTATAGAAGTATACTGTATGTATTGCGATGGAAGTGTTCCTGAATACAGACATATCAAAGAAACTGTTTACTGGTATGTAAGTGATTACAGTGATGACCATATTGAATATAGGGTAAGAGAGCTGCTTGATACTAATCTTTCATTTGCAACAGATATTATAATGAATAGTGACCTGACCGATTTAAGATATCTCTACAAATATGGTGAATATATAACAGAAGATGAAATTAAAACGGCAGAGTATCTTAATTCACTTTCGCAGGAAGAAATTGATAAGATGGCTCATACATTTACAGAAGGTTATCGTATAGGATTTGTTCTTGGTAATAAGGATTTGTCTAAGAAAAAGACTGTTAATATAAGATACTGCGTAGGATTTGAAAGACTTGTAAGAGCAGAAATTACCGGATTTGAAAAGCTTGGATTAAAGCCTACAATATACAGGGCAGCAGTTAATTCAATAAATAAAAGAATGCATATAAAAGTAGGATATTATTCAACGAGTCCTAATAAACAGATGGATTTTGACCACAGATTTGATTGTGCTTTATATCTTGATTCGCAGTTTGTTGAAAGAAAGCTTGGAGCACTTAAATATGCATATGAAAAGCATAAAGAAGAAGCCTATGTACATGGCGGACCTGCAGTCATGGAAGTGTTTGGCGAGACACCATTTGAACCTGTTGATAAAGAAGAAGCGCTGCATCTTACAAAACATCAGCAGGAGCTTATGGTCAGATACAATAACGAATCAGGAAATATTGTTAATAATTATATTAAGGGTGAAGAAAGAAGCTTTACGATAATTGCGTACCCGGTTCCACAGATAGGCAGCAATTACGAAGAAATTTTCAGGGAAACAGTAAGGATTAATACCCTCGATTATGAAAAATACAAGATTATACAGCAGAATATAATAGATGTGCTGGATAGTGCAGATTATGTAGAGATTAAGGGCTGCAACGGAAATTGCACAGATATGAGGGTTAATATTATGGAAGTT
>OJAW01000916.1_pt1 | contig 18574 bp, 18 predicted proteins | sample 1589151 | NCBI WGS metagenome assembly OJAW01 (sample SAMN03283290) | human gut metagenome | biome: human-associated habitat; material: feces | host: Homo sapiens | place: Peru | collected 2012
CCAAGTAGAGTAAATAACGGTAAGTTTTATGCATTACCACAATCACCTCAAATATTTAAACAACTTTTAATGGTTGGAGGAATTGAGAGATATTTCCAGATTGCTAAATGTTTTAGAGATGAAGATTTAAGAAGTGACCGTCAACCAGAATTTACTCAAGTAGATTTAGAGATGAGTTTTGTAGATCAAGAAGATGTTATGAGTCTTACTGAAAGATTAGTTGCTCATGTATTTAAAGAAATTAGAGGTATTGATATTAAGTTACCATTAATGAGAATGAAATATGATGATGCAATGGCTAAGTATGGTTCTGATAAGCCAGACTTAAGATTTGGACTTGAAATACAAGATATTACAGAAGTCTTTAAAAATACGGAATTTTCTATGTTTAAGAATGTTATAGAAAATAAGGGTATTATTAACTGTTTAGTTGTTAAAGGTAAGGCTAGTGAATTTTCTAGAAAAAAACTTGATGCTTTAACTGAATTTGTTAAGACTTATAAGGCATCTGGACTTGCTTATTTAAAGATCGAAGATGAAGTTACTGGTAGTATTGCGAAGGCTATTAGTAAAGATGAAGTTGATTCTTTAAAAGAAGTTTTAGGTCTTGAAAAAGATGATTTAGTATTAATAGTTGCTGATAGCAAGTATAATGTTGTTAAAGTGTCTTTAGGGGCTTTACGTTGTAAATTAGCAAGAGATCTTGACTTAATTAAGAAGGATGACTTTAAGTTATGCTGGATAGTAGAATTCCCTTCATTTGAATATAGTGAAGAAGAGGGAAGATATGTAGCATGTCACCATCCATTTACTTCACCATTAGATAGTGATGTAGATAAACTTCTTAATGATAAAGCACATTGTTATTCAAAGGCATATGATATAGTTATCAATGGATATGAAGCAGGTGGTGGCTCTATTCGTATTCATGATGAGAAAGTACAAGAAAAAATGTTTAAGGCTTTGGAACTTACAGAAGAAGATATTAAGAATAAATTTGGTTTCTTCGTAGAGGCTTTAAAATATGGTACTCCTCCACATGGTGGTCTAGCACTTGGACTTGATCGTTTAACAATGTTACTTACAGGAACTGAAAACATTCGTGATGTTATAGCATTCCCTAAAACAGCAAGTGCTTCATGCTTGATGAGTGAATGTCCTAATGCTGTTGATAAAAAACAATTAGATGATTTAGGAATTATGATAAAATAAGTTACGTAAACTCGTAACTTTTTTCTTGGCTAGATATATTGTTTTTATATAAAATATGATATACTCTTAGTAGATGAAGATATGGTGAAAAATATGGAAAAAAGAGAAAGTAAAAAGAAAAAACTTAGTAGTAGCCAAATAGATGATGCTTTATTGAAGAACGATAGTGATATTAGTGAAGAACACTTAGAAAAAAATAGTAAAGATTTGAGCGAGAGTGAGAAGACTAGTAAAACTACGAAAGATAGTACGGTAGAGAAGAAAGCAGAAAAGACAAGCCTTGGTAATAAAAAGATAAAAAAGGATAAAGATACGAAGAAGAGTAAAAAAACTAAGAAAAGTCTTACTCAGGCTGATATAAAAAAATATTCTTCAACACAAATCGATCATGTTATTTTAAAGATAAAGGCTAATGAACGTAAATATACGATTATTTCGGTATGTGTTATTCTGACAGTATTTTTAGTTTGTTCGTACTTTGTATTTTCGGCAATACAGAACTCTTCGGTTAAACCAACTTTTAAAATTGGTAGATTATATTATGAATTTAATGAGACTGATAATGGTTTGGGAGATGTAATTAGTTTAGTTGATGTTTTACCAATAAGTGATAAGGAAGGACTTAAGACAAAGACTTATACGGTTAGATTGTATAATTCGGCTGATGAAAAGACAAAGTTTAATATATTTATTTTAGATGATAAAGAAATGGTTTCTTTTGATGGATGCAGTGATAAAGTAGTTGATAGACAATTTATTAAGTATATAGTTAATGATCGAAAGATTTTAGTACTTAGCGATAATGAAGAAGATAGTATTATTTCTGGAGAGTTAGGACCTAAAGAGAGTAGAACTTATGTAATTAAATGTTGGGTTAGTGATACTTATCTTAAGAATACTGGAGTACATTATCATGGAACTATTTCTGTTAGATTAGATAATGATGATGTGAAAGGAGAAGACTAGAAATAGTCTGTTGCTTGAGTCGGATGAGGAAGTTTGCTTGAGTCGAATATAGATTATGATTTATGATGAAAAAAATAAAGCCAGATAGTTGACTTTATTTTTTTGGTTCTTTTATGAATTCTAGTATTATTTGATTTGTTAGATAGGGATATTGTAAGTATGAGAAATGGTTTCCTTTAGGAAAGATTATTAGAGCGGAATCTTTAATTAGATTGTTCATTTTATAACCATCTTTTAAAGGAGTGGTATCATCTAATTTGCCCCATAATAGTAATACTTCACTTTCGATATTTTTGAGATAATATACGAGGTTTTCGTTAACAATATTTTGAAATGTTTTATGCATGCTTTTAGGTAGATTTTGGTAGTCGGATGAGGCAAATATTTTGAGAAGTTTTTGATTGTAGTATTCTTGTTTTAGTTTTGGAAAGAGTTTGATTAGTTTTTTTAGAAGTTTGTAGGTCTTTTCTTTTATAAATCTTTTTAATGTCTTTTTAGGCTTGATAGAGGCTGCATCTATATAGATGATTTTATCTATTTTTTCTTTGTAGTAACCTGAGAGAAGAGTAGTGATTCTGCCACCGAAGGAGTGAGCTATAATGATTGGGTTTATTATATTATTTTCTTCTAGAAAATCACGAATTATATTTGTGTAGTCGTAGATTGTTAATTCAGTATCAGGGATGGGACTATTGCCAAAGCCAGGATAATCTATTATGTAAATGGTGTAATCTTCTTTGAAAAAGTTTATTATGTTTGTAAAAGTTGTTCGAGTATTTCCCCAGCCAGGGAGGATTAAAATTACTTTGTCTTTGGTACCATACTTTTCATAATAAATCGATGCATTTTTAGTATTAAAATACATATACATTCACCTATAGTAATGTATGTTAGAGTGTAAAATTAGTGCTGGTATCTTATATTTATAAAGATTAAAATTTAGAAAATGAAGTGTCAATTTAGTGAAAATATCTTGTGTTAGTTTTTCTTGATATGGTACAATATAAGTGTCAGATGGATGCGACACCGGCACTTTTAAAACCGACTAAAGTGACGATACGGGAGTTCTGATCTGTTATTGGTGTTGAAGGCCTGTATTTATATAGGAATCCTAAAAATAACGTAAGAACACCCACCTGGACGAAAGAACAGGTTTTATCGTTTGTTAGGACGCTCTGGTCTGACTTTTTTTGTTGTTTGAATAGACTTTTTATGGTATAATAAGCCATACGAGGTGATTAGAATGTTAATTTTACCAATTATTAATAGGAATAGAGTTTTAAATGTAAAAGTTAGTTATAAGGATGCAGTTAAAATAAGAACTGATGTAGAATTAGAAAATACTTTACCTAGTGATATTATAGTTGGTGGTAAGAGTTTTAATACTTCGGCATTTTATGATTCTAAAGATAAGAAAAATATTATTGAATTTATTAGAAATAATTCTATTTTATATAGAAGAAGTATTTTAGTTACTACTAAGAATAGAAGTAATAGTAAGAATTATGATGTATATGATGTAGGAGTTTCACCTAGAAAGATTAATAGGGTAACAGATATGTTATATATTAGAACTATTTTAGATTTAGAGAAAGAATTACCGGGAGTAAGCAAGGGTAAGTATTTATCATTTGAAGAGATAGGGTTTGGAGAAGTATTTTCTGATATTAAAATTTCTAGACTTAAGAGTATTGTTACTTCTAATCCAACTAGTAGTTGGGAAAAGTTATTTATAGAAAATGGTCTTATGGATATGATAGAGACACTTGAATTCCTTAGAAGTTTTGACTGTACTGTTGTTAGTGAAGCGACAGTGCTAGAGGAGACAATGCAACAGGTTTTAGCAAGTTTTGGGAAGATTCATACTAGGGATATGAAGAGTTTGAATAAGTATTATAATATGGCAGAAGAGAATAGAGATTTATATGCGAAAATGACTTATGTTAGTAAATTGGTTTATGGAAAACCTTTGGATTTGATACAGTCAGAGTCACAGAAAAATAGACAGTTAGTTAAAAAAGATGAGAAGTGGGAGAGTAAAAAGAGTGCATAAGTTTGATAGATTTAAAAAGATAGTTGGAGAAAATAGTGTTGATTATCTTGGAAAGAAGAGTGTTTTAGTACTTGGTGTTGGTGGTGTTGGAGGATACGTTGTTGAAGGACTAGTAAGATCTGGTATTGGAAGGATTATTGTTGTTGATAAGGATGTAGTTGATGAGACTAATATTAATAGACAGATAATTGCGACAGAAAGTAGTATTGGAAAGAAAAAAGTAGATGTAATAGAGAGTCGAATTAAAGATATAAATAGTTTGGTTGAAGTTATTAAGAGTGATAAGTTTATTGATAAAGATAATTTAGATGAATTATTTGAATATCAGTTTGATTATTTAGTTGATGCTTGTGATACGGTTAGTACGAAGTTGGCAGTAATAGATAGGTGTTTGAAAGAAAATAAGAAATTTATCTCTTGTATGGGTACTGGTAATAAGTTAGACCCTAGTATGTTAGAGGTTGTTGATATTAGAAAGACTGTTAATGATCCGTTGGCTAGAATTGTTAGAAAATATGTAAAAGATAATAAGATTACAAGTAAAGTAATGGTATTATCTTCTAGAGAGTTACCTATTAAGACAGGAGATAGGACACCAGGTTCTAGTGCTTTCGTACCTAGTTCGGCTGGATTATTGATTGCTAGTTATATAGTTAGACAATTTATTGGTGAAGTTTAAGATTAAGACAATAAAAAAGTCAGAATTAAGTTTCTGACTTTTTTCTTTTAGAATCTACGATATAGACCTACGGCTTTACCTAGGATAGTTACTTCTTTTAGAATAATTGGTTCCATAGTATCATTTTCTGGTTGCAACCTAAAATGATCTTTTTCTTTATAGAAAGTTTTTACAGTTACTTCATTGTCACTGTTCATGGCTACTACAGTGTCACCGTTGTTAGCAGTATTTTGTCTTTCAACTATTAAGATGTCGCCATCATAAATGCCAATATTTATCATTGATTCACCGGATACTTTTAAAGTAAAAGTTTCTTTTTTAGGATTAATTAAGTTTGCAGGTAGAGAAAAATATTCATCAGGTGTTTCGATTGCTTCGATTGGAGTACCGGCTGTAACTTTACCAAGTAGGGGAACTTCAACAACATTTTCTTCCTTTTCAATGTACTCGTTTGGTACTAAAATTTCAATAGTTCTATTTTTACTGCTACCTTTTTTGATGTAACCTTTTTCTTCTAATTTTGTTAGATGAAAATGAGTTGTTGCCGGAGAGTTAAGATGAGCCATTGTTCCAATTTCTCTAACAGTTGGTGGGTAACCATTTTTAGCAACTAATTTTTTAATTACTTGTAATATATATTCTTGACGAGCAGTTAATTTTTCCATATAATCCCTCCTTTATGAAACTAGTTTATCATTATATGTGTAAAATGTCAAACAAATGTTTTATTTATATATTGACACGAACAACTGTACGATATATAATGGTCTTGTAAGTGAGAGGAGTGATTAGTATGACAATAAAATTTGATTTAAGAAAGGGATTGATTATATTAGCGATATATTGTTTTATAACATTATGTTTATTTATGGCTGCTGATCATTTGAAGAGATTGGAGAATACTTATAACGAGACAGTTAGTTGTACAAATATTGACAAGTAGAATAGAAAAATAATTAGAGTTTGTGATATACTAAGTTATAGGTGATATTATGAAAAAGATTATTTTGGTAGATGGAAACAATTTATTATTTAGAAGTTTTTATGCTACGGCTTATCAAGGTGTTATTATGAGAAATTCTAAAGGTTTTCCTACTAATGCATTATATGGTTTTATTAATATGATGAATAAAATTATAAAAGAAGAAGAACCAAGTTATATATTGGTAGCATTTGATAAAGGGAAAACTTTTAGACATGATAAGTATTTAGAATATAAGGCTGGAAGAGTGGAAGTACCAGATGAGTTAAAGCAACAATTTCCAAAGGCTAAAGAAGTCTTAGATGCTTTAGGTATTAAACATTTTGAAATAGATAATTATGAGGCTGATGATATTATTGGGACACTTGCTAGAATAGTTGATGAAGAGGATGAATTTATTGCAACTATTGTTAGTAGCGATAAAGATTTATTACAACTTATTAGTGATGAAGTTACTGTTAAATTATTAAAGACATCTGGACATATAATTATGGATAGAGATGAGTTTATGAAAACTTATCAAGTAGAACCGGCTAGGATGGTAGATTTAAAAGCACTTATGGGAGATGCTAGTGATCATATACCAGGAGTTAAAGGAATAGGGGAAAAGACAGCAATTAGTTTACTTGTTAAGTATGGAACTTTAGACAATTTATATGCAAATATAGATTCAGTTACTGGTAAAACTAAGGAGAAATTAATCAATGATAAAGATAATGCTTATATGAGTTATGATTTAGCAACTATATATAGACAAGTACCTTTAGATTTTACTTTGGAAGATTGTAAATATAACTTTGTAAATAATGAGAAACTTGTAAGTATATTGGAAGAGTTAGAGTTTCATTCATTGCTTAGAAAACTAAGTTTAGATACTGGTGTTCCTTCAAAAAAAGAAGAAGCTAAAGTAGAAGAAGAGATTACAATAGGAAATATTAATGAGTTTAAAGAAAGAGATTATGCTTTTTATTTAGAAACTAGAGGATCTATATATAGTAAGAGTGAAGTATTAGGTATTGGTATTTATGATGGGGAGAATGGATATTTTATAAGTAGAGAGGAAATAGATAAATATAAATATTTATTTGAAATGGATTGTTGTAAATACACATATGATTATAAGAAGAGTTTAGTTGTTTTAAATAAGTATGGAGTTAAGTTTAAGAATGTTTATTTTGATACAATGATTGCTACTTATTTACTTGATTATGTAGTTAAGGATGATATTAGTTTTGTGGCTAAAAGTTTTGATTATCAATTACCTGTTTATGAAGATGTATATGGTACAGATAAGAGACCGATAGAAGTTAGTGAAGATACTTTAAGAGATATTTGTATTAGAAAGGCTAAGTTTATTTATGAAACAAGAGAGAAGATACTTAGTGAATTGAGTGAAGATGGAGAACTTGATCTATTTACGAATATTGAGCTGCCATTAACAGAAGTTTTAGCAGACATGGAAATTACAGGAGTAAAAGTAGATGTGCCATATTTAAGTAAAGTAGAAGAGGAACTTGCTGAGCAATTAAAGAATAAAGAACAAGAAATATATGATCTTGCGGGCGTTAAGTTTAATATTATGTCTCCGGCACAACTGGCTAAAGTTTTATTTGAAGATTTAGCCATTCCTTATCCTAAAAAAGTTAAAGATAATAAGTATTCGACAAGTAAAGATATTTTAGATAAGATTGTATTTGTTCATCCTATAGTAGAGAAAATATTAGAATATAGGACATTTGCTAAATTATATACAAATTATGCGGTAGGACTAAAAGAAGAAGTAAGAGAAGATGGTAGAATCCATACTATCTTTACACAGACTTTAACTAGAACAGGAAGACTTTCTAGTATTAGTCCTAATTTACAAAATATACCGGCTAGATCTGAATATTCAGCCTTAATTAGAAAGGCATTTATACCAGATCAAGACTCTAAGATGTTATCAAGTGATTATTCACAAGTTGAACTTAGAATATTTGCTTCTATGTCTAAGGCTACTAATTTGATTAATGCTTTTATACATGAAGAGGATATACATGCTAGAACGGCGGCTGATATATTTAAAGTTGATATAGATAAAGTTACTAAAGATATGAGAAGAACGGCTAAAGCAGTTAACTTTGGTATTTTATATGGAATTAGTAGTTTTGGATTATCTGAAGATTTAGGAATAGATGTTAAGACAGCTAAGAAGTTTATTGATGATTATTTGGAAACTTATCCAGGTATTAGAGATTTTCAGGCTAAGGAGATAGCAGATGCTTACGCTAATGGATATGTTAGAACTTTAATGAATAGGAAAAGAGTAATAGAAGAGTTAAAAAATAAGAATTATATGATACGGTCTTCAGGAGAAAGAATGGCTTTAAATACACCTATTCAAGGTACAGCTGCTGATATATTAAAGAAGGCTATGGTTGAAATATTTAGAGAGTTTAAGAAACGTGGTTTAAAGAGTAAAATGTTAATTCAAGTACACGATGAACTTGTGTTTAATGTTTTAGATAGTGAACTTAATGAAGTAAAAGAGATAGTTAGAGATATAATGGAAAATACATTTAAAATAGATGTACCATTGAAAGTAGATATTGAAGTTGGTAATAATTGGTACGAGGCTAAGTAGGTATGGAGTATACATATAATATTTATGATGATATTTATTCTTTGATGTTGTCTGGTAAGAAAAATGTTGAAGTTAGATTATTAAACGGGAAGTCGGAGAAGATCTTGGTTGGTGACTTTATAACATTCAATAATTTGTCTTGTGAGGGTAGATACATTAAAGTTAAAGTTACTGAGAAGAACATTTATAATGATGTTGATGAGATGCTTTTAGATAATGATATTGAAAGGATTCTTCCCGGTAGTTCTAAGGAGAAGTTGACTAAGTTATTAGTGCAAATATTTGGAGATGTTGCTAAGGAGAGTAAGATTGTTACGTTTTCATTTGTAGTGATTGATACTAACTAAATATATTTTACACAAATTTGTAGATTCTATTATTATTAATAAAAAGATAGATTATTGTAGTTAGAAGGGAAGATGTTGTTATGCCTGAGAAACCAGAGGTAATTACAGTTAGTAATAGTTTAAGACCAAGATTAGTTGGAAAAGCGATTACAGGATGCAATGTTTATTGGGATAATATTATTGCTTATCCTACAACTGATGAATTTAAAAGGAAAGTTATTGGTCAGAAAATTTTAGATGTTACTACACGTGGTAAATTTATTAAAGTATTGTTAGATAGAGATGTGTTACTTATTCATTTAAGGATGGAAGGAAAATTTTTCTTTAGAAAAGTGAGTGATCCTATTGTAAAACATGAACATGTTGAATTTATTCTAGATGAAGATACTAGTTTTAGGTATCATGATGTTAGAAAGTTTGGAAAGATGTATTTGATTTCTAAAGAGATGGTAGGCAAAGTTAAACCTTTAAGTGAATTAGGATTAGAGTTTGATGATAGCAATTTAACTAAAGAGTATTTGTATGAGAAGATTCATGGTAAGAAGTTACCGATAAAGACTGTTTTACTTGATCAAAGTATTATTACGGGTATTGGAAATATTTATGATGATGAGATTTTATTTAGGAGTAAGATAAGTCCTTGTAGAAAATCTTGTGATGTTTCTTTAGAAGAATGTGATCTGATAATTAAAAATACGAGATTAGTATTAAGTGAGGCTATTAAAAAAGGTGGTACTACAATTAAGAGTTTTACTTCTAGTGAAGGAGTACATGGCTTATTTCAAAATGAGTTATTAGTACATGGTAAGAAAAATGCTAAGTGTCCTGTTTGTGATACTAAAATAGAAGCATGTAGAATAGGTGGAAGAGGTACTTATTATTGTACTAAATGTCAAAAATAATAATTAGAAGATATTTCAAATAACTAAGAGATAAATTATGTTTTTGAAAGGGTGTTTTCTATGAAAACATCTTTTTTTTTAGAGAAAAGTTAAATTTTGTGTTTTTTTCATTGACAAAAATAAGTAATTCTTTTATTATAGTGTGCTAATTCAGGAGTATATTTTTAGTTAACTATATTAAGGGTTCGGTTGATTATAATTATCCTCTTGATAAATATAAAAATTATGTATAAAAGTACATAATTTAAAAAAAATAATATTGGGAGGAAAAAATGAAAAAACTATTACAAAAAACTTTATTTGTACTTGTTGTTGCATTAGGATTTGTGCTAGTCAGTACTAATGTATATGCAGAAGATGCTAGTAGTGATGTTTCTAGATGGACTGTACCAGCGATAGAAAAATTAACTACAAGTGATGGAATTGAAATTGTTCCAGATACATCAAATATAGTTATTGATGTTGGTCCATATTGGGCAGAAGTTAGTGGAGAGGTTATATTAAATATAACAATCAAAGAAGATTATGAAAAAGATGAAATTGTTATTGCACCTGAGGTATTTCAAACAATTTCAAGAGAAATCTATGATGTTTTTAAAGAAGCAGGTAGAGAACAAGGATTAGATGAAGACTACTTTAAATTTAATAATCCGTTCCAAGCAGGAGATAGTTTTAGAGTTAGATTAGTAATTACTAACTTATCTAAATTCAATTACTATTATGAAGAAACTTCATTTGAGATATTTCCTACAGAACCTTTAGTTTATGGAGAGTCTACTGGAGAGACTACAGGTGATAAGTTCTTTAATGGAATTGAATTACCTGAAGGATTTACCTTTAGACGTGCATATAATACGGCTTTAAAGGCATTACTTCCTGGAAAAACTGCTGCTCTTATGACTGATGAGAATATAGATGCGGCTTTAAAAGAGGCAGGATATGCTGGGATGGAAGAATATGATAAATATTTATTAGACTTCTATAATGAAAAATATGGTACTAGTTATACAAGACTTGATCAATTTAATAAAGGTATAATTAGAGAAATGTTTAATGATGTTGATCCTTTATATGGAACTTGGATTGCTAGAAAGTTAGGAGTTTTTGTTACTCCAGCTCTTCAAGGTAATCCTGAAAAATTAAAGGCAGAAATATTAGATAAACTAGCAGAGAAAAATTATGATAATGCATTAGAATTTGTTTTAGAATATTTTGGTATTTCTAATATTTCAGAATTAAATGATGATATGATTTATGAGTTATTTGGAGAAGCAGGTGGCGAGTCAGGTGGTTTTGCTATCGAGACTAACAAAACTATGTTAATCCTTGCATATAATTATTTCTATAATGAAGGATTAGGTTTCTATTTTGATACAAAAGATGAAAATGGTGAATATGTTTCAAATCCAGAAATTGGGAAAAGTAATTATAATGGTGGAAGTTATTCTATAGGTTCTTATCTACGTGATGAGGCAAAAGGTGATGAAGAGATTAAAGAACGTGCTGGTACGTTAGAATCTAATTCAGAAAATGCTATTTCAGGGACATTACAAAATGTTGGTAATTATACACCTAATGCATATTTAGATTATTTCTTTATGGTTAATTTACAACTAAAATATAAGGCTAAATATGGCAACTTAGTAGTTAGATACGTTGACAGAGAAGGTAATGAACTATTAAGTGAAGTTACTAGTAGAGAAATGGTTGGTAAAGATTATCAAACAAATGCTGAAGATATTAAGAACTATGAATTAGTTGAAATTCAAGGTAATGGGACTGGTAAATATATAGATGGAACAATCGTTGTAGTATATGTTTACGATAAAGTAGGTGGAGAAGAAACTGGTGAAATTACTCCTCCAAATACTGGTGTTCCTACAGGAAATGATAATTTACTATTATTACTTTCATTAGTTACTGTTGGAACTGTAGGATTTAGTTTAGTAAAGAAGAACTAATTGTAAGTATAGAATAAAAGAGGGATGTTTGTGAAAAAGAAATTTTTTAGAATAAGTTTCTTTATAGTAGTTGTAGTTATTGTTGGTTTGGTGTTTTATAACAATAGCCAATTTATAAAGAATAAAAAAGAACAAGTAGAGCAAGAAAAAGTAGTGATAAAGTATGAGAAAATTAGTAAAGAAGAGAACAATTCTAATGTTGTTTTAGAATATCAAAAAGAGTTTGACAATACAGATATATTAGGAGAGTTATCTATTGTTAATACTAATTTAGTAGTACCTGTTGCTCAAGCAAGTGATAATGATTATTATTTGAGTCATTTACTTGATAAAAGTTATAATACGTTAGGTAGTGTATTTTTAGATTATAGAAATAAAGTTGATGATCGAAAAATATTAATATATGGACATAATTCAAAGTTAGCAGATACAGAGTTTAAGTTACTTGAAAATTATGCTGATAAAAGTTATTATGCAGAACATAGTGATATTTATTTTAAAACAATAAATGATAATTATCATTATAAAATATTTTCAGTATATGTAGCGACTACTGATTATCGTCATGTTAATTTAAGATTTGATGATAATGGTTACAGAGAACATCTACGTTGGTTAAAGAGTCAGTCTTTATATGATACTAAAGTTGATGTTAGTAATGAAGATATTTTAGTTCTTCAGACTTGTTACTATAATCCGGAAGGTTCATTTCTAATAGTTGTGGCTAAAAAGATCGCAAATTAAAATAAAGTAAAAATAGGGTTTCCTATTTTTATTTTTGTTTTCTTTTGATATAATGATTTTAATGTAGGAGGCTGGTGTAGTGTGAAGAGGACTAAGTTTATATATACGGTTGATACTAATTCTATTGATTATGATACTATGGGCAATATGACTATTAATGGAGTAGATGCGATTGGGGTTAGTTTTAATATGAGTGTTAGAGAACGAGAAGAAGTTCTTAGGACTATTAAGAAGGTTAGAACTAATACGAAGAACAATATTGCTTTGTGTTGGGAAATGAGAGGGCCAGAATTTAGAACAGGTGCTTTAGTTAGTGATTATGTTGAACTTATTAAATGATTACAGATAACTATTGTTAAGGAAAAAATAATAGGTGATGCTAAAAGAATAAGTGTTAATCATCCAGAAGCTCTTGATACTATAAATATTGGAGATATTTTATTACTAGATGATGATAAGATGAAGTTAAAAGTAATAGAGAAAAATGCTAAGTATATAACTTGTAGTATTTTGAGTGGTGGAAGACTTGGAAGTCATAAAAGTATAAATGTTGTAGGAGTAAAATTAAATATTCCATATGTTAGTAACTCTGATAGAGAAGATCTTAGATATGCTTGTAATAATGGAGGAGAATACTTAATAATTCCAGAAATTTCTTCTAAGATTGATGTAATAGCGGTTAAACAGTTATTGAAAAAATACGAAAGAGAAGATTTGCAGGTTATTTGTAAAATTCAAAATAAGTTTGTTGTTAAGGAACTTGAAGATATTCTGAGTATTTGTGATGGTGTTATATTAGATAGAAAGAAGTTAAGTGCAGATGTGTCTTTAGAAAAACTTTCAATATTACAAAAATATGTAGGGCAACTTTGTAGAGAACACAATAAAGTTTTTGTTGTTGTACCTGAAGAGTTAGAAACAAGTGTTATTGTTAATTCAATTTTAAGTGGGGTAGATGCAATTTCTTTTTCTAATATTTTGGAACCAGTTGAAAAAATGATGGAGTTTTCAGATATTACTATTGCGACTGAGAGTTATGCGAAGTTTGATTATGTTTTAGAGGGTATAGGAGATAACTCACTTACTTCTGTTATGTTACAGAGTATTATCGATGTTTGTAATAAAATTGATGTAGCAGCAATTTCTACATATACTAGGAATGGTAATGTTTCTAGGATTATTAGTAATTTAAAACCGCGAACAATAATTTTTACACTATGTCCAACAGAAAAAGTTTGTCGAAGTCTAGCACTTAATTACGGTGTTTATGCAAGTTGTTTAAAAAGTAATACTTTTGATGGGGATTATGTCAAATTAACTAGTAGTATTTTGGAGTTGGAAAAGGGAGATAATATTTTAGTTACAGGTAGTTTTCCACTTGGAAGTAAGAATGATGAAAAAATTAATTTTATGGAAATTGAAGAAAATTGATTATAAAAAAAGTAATGAGAAGTACTATTCTTTGGACTTAGAATAGGTTACTCATTACTTTTTTATTGTCTTTTTTAATTTTTATTGGTACTCGGTGGGCGAGTTTTTTGCCAAGGTGATTTACTTTTTACTTTTTTACTTTTTCTAATAAGGCCCAGTATTGTTTATATAGTTTTTGAACACCATTTTCCAAGAAGTAATAATAAAATATGTAAGGAATAAACAAAATTATAGTAGCAAGAAAGGGAAGATATAACATTATATTATTAGAAATAGTAGCAAATAGTAAAAATAATATGGCCATACTACCGACAAAGACTGTTACAATCAAGTGAACTAGTCTTTCATGTTGCCAGAATTTTATTTGAGTTAAATGATTTATAGGTAGATCTTTTTCAATTTTTTCTTCTTTTAAAATATTATCGATATAGACTAAGTATTCTTTTAAATTTTCTTTCATATAAACTCCTTAATATCTTTTTAGATTTTTTCAGTTATAGTTGAATTGTCATAATCTTCTTCCATTAATAATTCATGGATTTCTTCTTCTTTAGTATCTAGGAAGACTTCTTCAATACGATCAACACGACACTTTTCAGCCTTTATTATGGCTTCAACTTTATCTATAGTGTCTTCTAGAATGTCATTTACAACTACATAGTTATATTTAGTTACTTCATTTATTTCTTTATAAGTTTTGTGGAAACGTTCTAGTAATTTATCATTGCTGTCAGTATTACGTTTTTTTAATCTTTTTACAAGAGTTTTTATAGATGGTGGCATGATAAAGATGAAGATTGATTCTGGAAGAAGTTTTTTAATGTTACTTGCTCCTTCTATTTCTATTTCTAAAATTACATCGATGCCTTGGTCTAATTTTTCTTTGATAGGGCCTTTAGGAGTACCATAGTAGTTTCCGACATAGTTTGTATATTCTAAAAAATAACCTTCTTCTATTTTCTTTTCAAACTCTTCTTTAGAAACAAAATTATAAGTAGTACCTGGAATATCGTTGGCTCTTATTGCTCTTGAAGTAGTTGAAACTGATAACCATAGATTTTTATTTTTCTTTAATAGTTATTTTTAATTCAGCTTCAACTTCTTTATGAAGTTCTATTTTTACATGATGTACTCCAAGTAGGTTTAATGGGGTATCTAACTTAATTTTCTTTTTATCGATAGTGTATCCTAATTGTGTAAGTTTTTCTTCAATTTGTTTGGTAGAAATATTACCAAAAGTTTTACCATCTTTACCAGCTTTTACTTCAAAGATAATGTTTTCTTTAGCTAGCTTTTCTTTTACTATTTCAGATTCTTTAACTGCTTTATCATAAGCGGCTTTTTTATTTTTTAAATCTTCAGTTAGTCTTTCATTACTTGTTTTAGTGTATTTAACAGCATAGCCATTCTTAATTAGATAATTAGTAGCATAGCCATCAGATACTTCCTTTATTTCTCCTGTTTTACCTTGTTTCTTTAAATCTTTGATAAAAATTACTTTCATAATATCACTTTCCTTTCATTAATTATAGCATAAATACTAATAAATTGCACTATTTGAACACTTTTTTGTGGTTTTCAACAATGATAATTTGATATTTGTAGTTATCAACAAATGCTGTTTATAGATACTTATAAAATTTTGTAAAGAAAAAATAAGCATAAAAGAATGCCTATTTTGTTGTATATGGTATAAATCCCATGAATCTTGCTAATTTAACTTGTTCTGCTACATGACGTTGGTGTTTAGCACATGTTCCAGTGAATCTTCTTGGTAAAATTTTACCTGAATCATTAATATATTTACTAATTATATCAACATTTTTGTAATCTACTGGTTTTCCCATGCACATATAGCATACTTTTTTTCTTTTCTTACGAAATTCTGCCATTTTTGTTCCTCCTTTTTTAGAAAGGTAATTCGCTATCACTAATTTCTACTTTTTCTCCAAAACTTGCAAATGGATCATTGTCTATTGAAGTTGTTTCTGGAGATGATGGCATACCAACATCGAATGGGTTTTCATCAGCTTGACTTTGAACGGCTCTGCCTTGATCATTAGCTGATCCTAAAAATTCAACATTGCTAGCTATTACTTCAGTGACATATACTTTTTTACCTTCATTATTGTCGTAGTTTCTAGTTTGAATTCTTCCTTCAACTGCTACTTGACGACCTTTTGAAAGATATTTAGCAACATTTTCTGCTGCTTTATTCCAGATAGTAACATTTATAAAATCTGTTTCTGGTTCTCTTCCTTGAGATACTGGTCTTGATATAGCCACACTTATTTGACATACAGGCATACCGCTTGTAGTGTGTCTTAATTCAGGATCTCTTGATAATCTTCCAATTAAAAATACTTTATTCATTGTTCCTCCTACTTTTCAACATTTAGTATTAAATGTCTTATTACTGATTCGTCGATTGATGCAATACGATCAAATTCTTTGATTGCTTTATCGCTATTTGAATCAACATTGTATAAGTAATAGAAACCAGACTTGAATCCTTTTATCTCATAGGCAAATTCTTTTTGTCCTAATTCTTTAGATAAAGTGATTGTAGCTTTGTTATCAGTTAAAGTTTTTTCTAACTTTTTAACAGTATCTTTAACAGCTTTTTCTTCTAAATCAGGTCTTACGATGAACATTATTTCATACTTTCTCATTTTTGCACCTCCTTATGGTCTTGTGGCCTTTTCAGGCAAGCAAGGTATAGAACTTTCGTTCAAGTGGTATTATAGCAGATTATTTTTAGGTTGTAAAGAAAAAATGGTAATATTGATGGGAAAAAGCGATAAATATTAATTAGATGTAACAACGTTAGCTGCCTACTATTTAATCTGAGAAAGAATAGTACGAAAGGCACTGCGTTCAAGAGCATCACCACCTCGATTACTAAAACTCAATATTCCCGCGTTAGAACCGCTTGCATAACTTCCTCCTCGTAAAAGCCATGGATATGTAGCATTAACAAAATCTGCATTGTCATTATACCATTTAGTCGTTTCGGACAAACCTTGTCCATAACATATTTCATTATTGCATGCTGTTAGAGGACTTATCGAAGCGTCACTTGAAGCTTTATAGACATCATAATATTTGTCATCTGGAAATGCTACACCTGTATATTGGTCACCAGACGTTCCTATTAATCCAGTAAAACCAGAATTACTCGATATACTAGTACCACTCCATAATCGTCCATCTGAATTAGCAAATATCCCCATTAAATATTCCCATGCTCCGCCTGACATATCATATATTCCAGTAATGTTTCCTGTTGTACTTGCCACTTTGCTTAAATCTCTTGTACTACTTTTGGTATTGGTATTATAGTTTAGCAAATATCCATCCCAAGTATAGAAACCATAATTATTATATTGTGTTGATGAGGTTTGACCCGTATATGTGTTATTTATCGAAGTACTACCGCCAACGTTACCGCCACTTCTTCCGGTGTAATATAATGATGAATTATTGATATATACTTCTCTATTTATGCCATATTTTGAATGTGATAAATATGCAACGGCTCCCCATTCTGTATTTTTCATCATATGTGAATCTACTTCACGATTATAGTTATAACTTGTTTCAAATATGTTTTTTATATTTATATTTCTCCAACTATATACGTTCGGTTTTATTATTACTTTACTTGTATCATTTGAATTTACTTGAGCAGATGCAGTTGTTGTTGCTCCTTTATATCCAGTTTCAAACTTTCCTACCCAAAATCCATTTGTATCAAAACTTTTGAAAGCTGGGTGAGTTAACCATTCGCCATTTTTTGTACCATTAGAAACTTTATCATATTTACTTTCAAACTCAATTTCTATTCTTTGGACTTTGCTTTCTACATCAGCCGCACTTGCTACTGTAGTTAGATTAGTATTGTCTACATTAAATAATTTATATCTATATCTTGGTATCCATACAAAATAAGATTGAATATTTTCTTCTAAAATAATTTCATTATTCGAAATCGTTCCTTCAAAATTAACATATTTTAATAAATCAGCTTTATTAGTAATCATTACATCATCTTTATAATAGTTAGTTATCTCATCATCACTTAATGCTCGATCAAATAAAGCAACTTTTTTTAACAACATATTAGCATAGTCACAATTCGCAACTGGGTCTGGATTTGCACCTAAAGTTATTGGCATTGTACTTGCTTTCAACATGCCAGTTAAAGGTGATTTTCCAATCAAGGCACCATTTATAAATAAACATAAATTTTTTCCATCATATTTTGCAATTACAACATACTCTTTACCGACTTCGACGTTTTCATTAGATTCAACTTTTACATAATTTTGTTGAGATGATAAATATAATTCAGCAACTATTTTATTAGAGGAATTAATAAGAATTCCTCCGCCACCTCCTTGCCAATTTCCAACTATACATTGACTATGATCATTTGAAGAGTTCACCTTAAATTTTGTAACTAAAGTCAAAGCATCTTTAAAATCATAATTTTCAAATCCTAATTCTACATAATCGTCAACGCCGTCAAATAAAACTCCATCATTCTCTTTTGTTGCTCCATTTATTTTTCCGTTTTCTCTTAAATAATCATAATCATCATTTAATATTACTGCATTTGCCCATTCTTTTTCCTCATAGTTGTACCACTTTTTTGCTATGTCCGCTTTTCTT
>OJAW01000923.1_pt1 | contig 18499 bp, 21 predicted proteins | sample 1589151 | NCBI WGS metagenome assembly OJAW01 (sample SAMN03283290) | human gut metagenome | biome: human-associated habitat; material: feces | host: Homo sapiens | place: Peru | collected 2012
ATTTTTTTATTGATTTCTTCAGTGGTTAACTTTCTAATTTCACTATTTTTCATTATTTTCACCACTTTCTTTCTTTACGAATTTGCACTTAATAGGTAATTTATGTGATGCTAATCTTAAAGCTTCTCTAGCAGTAGCTTCATCGATTTCACCGATTTCAAACATAATTTTACCTTCTTTTACAACAGCAACCCAAACTTCTGGATTACCTTTACCTTTACCTTGTCTAGTTTCTAAAGGTTTCTTTGTTAAAGATAGATTAGGGAATATATTAATCCATACTCTACCTCCACGTTTCATATATCTTGTCATAGCAATACGAGCTGCTTCAATTTGTTGACTTGTGATCCATGCACCTTCTTTTGCCATTAAACCATATTCACCAAAATGTAGTTCTGTATTACCTTTTGCTTTTCCATCATATTTTACACGGAAAGTTTTTCTATGCTTTGTTCTTTTTGGCATTAACATGAGAATTACCTCCCTTATCTTCTAGAATTTCTCCTTTATATATCCATACTTTAACACCGATTTTTCCGTATGTTGTGTCAGCTTCTGATGTTGCATAATCAATATTTGCTCTTAATGTATGTAATGGAGTTGTTCCTTCTGAATATCCTTCTCCACGAGCTATATCAGCGCCACCTAAACGTCCAGATACTAAAGTTTTAATTCCTTTTGCTCCAGCTTTCATTGTATTTCTGATTGCCTTCTTTTGTGCTACTCTGAATGATACACGATTTTCAATACTATGAGCAATATTGTCTGCAACTAGTTGAGCTACTAAATCTGGGTTCTTTACTTCAACAACTGAGATTTGTACATTTTCGTCAACTAATTTTGATACTTCTTTTTTAACATTTTCAATTTCAGTACCACTTTGTCCGATTATTAATCCTGGACGAGATGCATTAATAAATACTTCTGTTCTCTTGGAATTTCTTTCAATTACGATATTGGCAATTCCAGCAGTTTTGAACTTTTTAAGTAAGAATTTACGAATTTTGTTATCGTTTAATAAATACTTAGAGAATTCTTTATTGTCTGCATACCATTTAGATTCCCAATCTTTATTGATACCTATTCTAAGTCCGACTGGACTAACTTTTTGTCCCACTTCGGTTCCTCCTTTACTTATTTAATTCACTTACAATTACTGTAATGTGACTTGTTTTATGATCTTTTCTTCCAACGTGTCCACGTGAGTCCATTTTTGCTCTTTTCATAACAATTCCTTCATCAACGTAGCATGTTTTAACAAATAAATTTTCTTCTTTTAAATTAAAATTGTTTACAGCATTACTTGTAGCTGATTTTAAAACTTTTTCAATAACTCTAGCAGCTTTTTGAGGTTGATTTTGAAGGATTGCATAAGCTTCACTCACGCTCTTTCCTCTTATTAAATCAATTATCAATCTTGTTTTTCTTGGAGCTATTCTAATTGTTTTTGCTACTGCTTTTGCTTCTGTTTTTTCCATCATAGTCCTCCTTATAAGTTACTATTTTTGTTTGTCTGCGCCGTGTCCACCGAATTTACGAGTTAAAGCAAATTCTCCAAGTTTATGTCCTACCATATCTTCAGTAACATATACTGGGATAAATTCTTTTCCATTGTGAACTGCAAATGTGTGTCCAATAAAATCAGGATAAATAGTTGAACGACGAGACCAAGTTTTTATAACTTCTTTTTTTCCTGTTTCATTAAGTAATTTTACTTTTTTTAATAGTCTATCAAAGACATAAGGTCCTTTTTTTAAACTTCTTGCCATTTTTTAATCATCCTTTCTTTTTATTTTTTACGACGAGATACAATATATTTGTTAGATTCTTTTTTGTTTTTTCTTGTCTTAAGTCCAAGAGCTGGTTTACCCCATGGAGTCATTGGTCCACTTCTACCGATTGGTGCACGTCCTTCTCCACCACCATGTGGGTGATCGTTAGGGTTCATTACTGATCCACGTACTGTTGGTCTGATTCCTTTATATCTTGTTCTTCCGGCCTTTCCAACTTTTACTAATGAATAATCTTCATTTCCAACTACACCGATAGTTGCACGGCATGTTCCTAAGATTTTTCTTGTTTCACCACTAGCTAATCTTACTAAAACGTATTTATCTTCACGTCCTAAGATTTGTGCACTGTTTCCAGCACTTCTTGCTAATTGTCCACCTTTTCCTGGTTTTAATTCAATATTATGAATAGTTGTTCCTACAGGAATATTTTCTATTGGTAGAGTGTTTCCTACTTTAATGTCTGCATTTACTCCTGATTCAACTACGTCTCCTACTTTTAATCCTTTAGGTGCAATGATGTATGATTTTTTTCCATCTTTATAACTTATTAAAGCTATGTTTGCACTTCTGTTTGGATCGTATTCAATACTTGATACGATAGCAGGAATGTTATCTTTTATTCTCTTAAAATCAATTAAACGGTATTTTCTTTTTACTCCACCGCCACGATGTCTTACGGTAATTTTACCTTGATTGTTACGACCAGCCTTTTTGTTAAGTGTTACAACTAAACTTTTTTCTGGTGTACTTTTTGTTATTTCTTCATTGACAAGAGTACTTTTATTTCTTTGTCCTGGTGTAGTAGGTCTAAACTTTTTAATTGCCATAACTTATTTCCTCCTTCTAACCAAGATTAATTTCTTCGCCTTCAGCTAACTTAACAATAGCTTTCTTACAACGATTTGTAAGACCAGTATAGCGTCCAACTCTTCTTTTCTTAGGTTTTACGTTAATTGTTCTAATTTCTTTAACATGAACATTAAATATTTTTTCAATAGCTTGTTTAATTTCTATTTTATTAGCTCTAGAATCAACTTTGAAAACATATTTTCCATTTTGTGCTATAACTCCACTTTTTTCAGTAATAACTGGTGCTTTAATAATTTCTAAATATTTTGTATTCATTATGCTAGCACCTCCTCAATTGATTTTAATGCTTCTTCTGTAATAACTACTTTTTCGTTAGCAATTAAATCTAATACATTTATTTCGTTTGCTTCTAGTAATGTAACATTGTCTAAATTTCTAGAAGATAAAATAATGTTTTCATCTAATTCATTTACGATTATTAAAGTTTTTAAATCGTTAACTTTTAATGTTGTAAGAATATTTAACATATCTTTAGTTTTAGGAGTAGCAACTCTTAATTCATCAAGAATTATCATGTCAGCTGCTTTAACTGCTAAAGCACTCTTTAATGCTAATCTTCTTTCCTTACGATTCATTTTTTTACTATAATCTCTTGGAACAGGTCCGAAGGCTATACCTCCACCTCTCCATTGTACAGCTCTAATTGACCCTTGACGAGCATGACCTGTACCTTTTTGACGCCATGGTTTTCTTCCACCACCGCTTACTTCTGAACGAACTTTAGTCTTATGGGTTCCTTGTCTTAATGATGCTCTAGTTAAAATGATTGCATCATATAAAACTTTATTGTTTGGTTCTATACCAAATATATTTTCATTTAATTTAATGTCCTTAACTGTTTCACCTTTAATATTTAAAAGTTTTTGTTTCATCTCTAATTCCTCCTTTCATCACATTTAATTTTTTGTCTTATGATTCTATGTGATGATTATTCTTCAGTGCTTGTTTCTTCAGTTGCAGTCTCAGTAGCTTCAGTTGCTACTTCTTCACTTGCTTCTTCTTCGATTACTTCGTATGAGATTAATTCTTCCATCTCATTAACTTTTTCACCTTTTTTTACTGAAGTTTTAATCATAACTAAAGATTTCTTTGGACCCGGAACATTACCTTTGATTAAGATAACGTTGTTTTCTAAATCTACTGATACAACTTCCAAATTTTGAATAGTTGTAGCAACATTTCCCATATGACCTGGTAATTTCTTACCTTTTAATACGTGCATAGGAAGTAATGTTCCTAGAGAACCTACTCCTCTATGATATTGTGAACCATGTCCCATTGGACCACGGCTTTGGTTATAACGTTTGATAACACCTTGGAATCCTTTACCTTTACTGATTCCACTAACGTCAACCATCTCACCTTTTGTAAAAATATCTGCGCTAATAACTTGCCCTAACGTGTAATCGTTAACGTTAACTCCTCTAATTTCTTTTAAGAAGCGCTTAGGAGCTGTATTAGCTTTGTTTGTATGACCCATCTTTGGTTTGTTAGAAGATTTCTCTTTTATAGTAACAGCACCAAGTTGAACTGCGTCATATCCATCTTTCTCAACTGTTTTGATTTGAGTAACTACATTTGGTTCTACTTCAATAACAGTAACCGGAATTAATTTACCATCTTTAGTAAATGTTTGAGTCATTCCGATTTTTTTACCTAAGATTCCTTTCATCACTATTTCCTCCTATTATTTTGTTGTGATTTGAATATCTACTCCGCTTGGTAAATCTAAATGAGCTAATGCCTCAATAGTTTCCTTGCTAGGATTCTTGATATCAATAAGTCTTTTGTGTGTACGTCTTTCGAATTGTTCACGTGAATCCTTGTATTTGTGTACAGCACGTAAAATTGTAACTTTTTCAATTTCAGTTGGTAGTGGTACTGGACCAGAAATTACTCCACCTGATCTTTTAGCAGTTTCAACAATTTTCTTAGCAGCATTATCAAGCACTCTGTGATCGTACGCTTTAATTCTGATGCGAATTTTTTCTGTTGACATTTTAAATCCTCCCTTCGCCTATATCTAGTATAGACTTGCTCCGTGCAAATAACCCGATAACCAATTAACAACTTAACCTGGTGTATCAGCAACCTCGCACATCTAAGCAGTCACACATGGTTAATTATAACAGGTGTCCTATTTATTTGCAAGTGTTTTTTCAATAATTTTGTTATTTTACAAGGAAAAAAAGCACATTTATGATTTTTTGTCTAAACGTACTCTTTCCTTTTTATTATTTGTTATCAATTTTATAGAGGCTGGTGCTATTAAAGATTTACCAAATTTAGCATTAATTTTGTCAAGTGTTTCTTGGATTTCATCTGTTTCATCAGGCTTTTCTTCTTCAAATAAAGATAATTGGTAGTCATTATTGGTCGTTAAATCAGCAAGACGTAGACCAATTAGTCTTATTTTATCGCCTTTGTAACTTTTTCTAAATATTTCTAAGGCTAGTTTATAGATGTCTTTTATATTGTTGCTGGGCCTTTTTAATTTTTCTTGGGCAGAATAATTTTCAAAATCACTATTTTTATAGAAGACGGCTACAGTTGTTGCAAATTGTTTCTGTTTTCGTAAGTCCCTGGTCGTAGTTTCTACAAAGGTTAGAATCATTTCAGCTAATTTGTCTTCATTATTACAGTCATATGGAAGGGTTTCTGAAATACTAACACTTTTAGTTTTGGGATTTCTTTTAGCGACTTTTGAATAGTCTATTCCATAAGCAGCATTATGTAAATACTCAGCTTGACTTTTAAAATAGCGGGTTAGGAGTTTTAAATCTGTTTTGGCTAGTTGTTCAACGGTATAGATGTTTAGTTTATTTAGAGTTTCTTTGGTACTTTTGCCGACCATTAATAAATCACCTACATCTAGTGGCCAGAGTTTTTGAACAATTTCGTTTTTTAGTAGAGTGTGAACTTTATCAGGCTTTTCGAAGTCTGATGCCATTTTAGCACAAAGTTTATTATTACCAATTCCGATATTTACGGTATAGCCAAATCTTTTCTTTATATCATCCTTTATATAATAGGCAAGTTTTTGATAGTCCTTATATAGGTAGTTTGTTCCAGTCATATCCATGAAGCACTCGTCGATAGAGAATTGTTCCATAGTTGGTGAATACTGGGATAAATATGTGAATAGTTCTTTGGACTTTTCGCTATACCATTTATAGTCTGGAGCAAATACTTTTAGTGAAGGGCATTTTTTTCGGGCTTGATATAGAGTTTCTGCTGTTACGATATGGTATTTTTTGGCAATTGGAGACTTGGCTAGGACAATTCCTCTTCGTTCTTTTTCTTCACCAGCAATGACTGATGGTATTTTTCGAATATCTTCTTTATAGCCTTTTTTTAGTAGTTTAACGGCAGTCCATGATAAAAAAGCATTATTAACATCTATGTGGAAAACAATTCTTTCATGCATAATATCCCTCCGTTTGTTTATATTATAGAACATTTTTTCGATTTTTTCAATCCGACTTAGTCTTTAATTAATGTATAATCGTAGTTTACATATCTTTTATTTATTTTAGTACATACTAAGGTTGGTTGGTGATATTATGAATAAATATGAAATAAACATTTATGAGCAAATTGCACGTAATATTAAAAAATATCGACATGAGGCAGGAATTACTCAGGCAGTACTTGCTGAACGAGTTGGTGTTTCTCATGAATTTATAAGAAGAATTGAATCTAAGAAAGGTGTTAAGACTTTTTCGGTTGATACAATTTGGAAGATATCTTTAGCACTAAATATTAGTCCAGGTTTACTTTTTGATTTAGATATGGACGAGCTTATTCAAAAATAGTGAATTTAAAACCTCATATTCAGAGCGAATATGAGGTTTGTTTTATTTTTGTATTAAACTAACACCGGTCATTTCTACTGGTTTTTCTATGTTCATTAAATCTAGAATGGTTGGAGCAACGTCTCCTAATTTACCTGGCTCTAGAGTAAGATTTTCTCTAGTAATAATTAATGGGACTGGATTAGTAGTATGTGATGTTAATACGTTACCGTCTTTATCTATCATCTCTTCACAGTTACCATGGTCAGCAATAATTACCATAGTGCCACCTAATTCTTCTATTTTATTATAGATACGGCCTAGGCAGTCATCAACTGTTTCTACGGCTTTGATTGCAGCTTCTAGGACACCAGTATGGCCTACCATATCACCATTAGCAAAATTTAGAATTACTAAGTCATAGTCTGCTAAACATTCTAAGAGGCTATCTGTTACGGTAATAGCACTCATTTCTGGTTGTAAATCGTAAGTTGCTACTTTAGGAGAAGGAATCAATATCTTCTTCTCGTTTGGATACTCTACTTCTTTACCACCGTCGAAGAAGAAGGTTACATGAGCATATTTTTCGGTCTCAGCAATTCTTAATTGAGATAAGCCTTTGGCAGCAATATATTCACCTAAAATATTTGTTAATTTAGGATCATCAAAAGCATGTGGAGCAATAACTGATTCAACTACTGGTAGCATAGTAACAGTCTTAACGTTATTAAATTTAGTTACTTTCATTTCATTAAAAGCCTGATTGGTAATGGCTGTTAAAATTTCACGTAAGCGATCTTTTCGGAAGTTGAAAGTAATAAGACTATCATTCTCTTCTAATTTACCTGTCTCAGCAAAGACTGCTGGTAATAAGAATTCATCAGTAACATTTTTACTATAACTTTCTTCAATATATTCTCGGATAGAGGTTGGCTTTTCACCGATGCCATTTACGATAGCATCGTAGCCTTTCTTTAAGCGATCATAATTATTATCACGGTCCATACCATAGTAGCGACCTCCAATAGTTGCAATAGTACCAAGACCAAGACTTGCTATTTTATCTTCAACTACGGAAATATAAGAATAGGCACTAGTTGGAGAAACATCGCGGCCGTCAGTAAATAAATGAAGATAAACGTTACTAAAATTTTCTTGTTTACATAATTCTAAAAGGGCTAAAAGATGATTGATATGAGAATGAACTCCACCATCACTTATTAGACCTAAAAGATGAAGTTTGGAGTTGTTTTCTTTAGCATGATTAATTGCACCTAGTAATTCTTTATTGTGGAAAAATTCTTTGTCTTCGATACTTTTGTTTATTAATTCAAGCGATTGATAAACAATACGACCGGCTCCAATATTCATATGCCCTACTTCACTGTTACCCATTTGACCGGCAGGAAGGCCAACGGCTTTTCCAGATGCTTCTAGGGTTGTATGTGGATATTTATTCCAAAGCATTTCAAATACTTTATTATTTGCTAGTTTGACAGCATTTCCCTTTTCTTCTTCTCTTAGACCATAACCATCTAAGATTGTTAAAATTAATGGTTTTTTCATATATATCCTCGCATGATCAATATTAGGAAATTAATTCTTTTTATTGATTCCTTTCATTTTATATTTTCTTATCATTTAAACAGAATACAGCATATACGGGTATGTATCTTACTTCTTTTTTGGTCGAAAAATTATTTTCTGTTATGCGATAGGCTTGTTGTGTAATGAATTTCTTTATAAATACAGAGAGTGATTTGGCCTTAGACATACTTTTTGTTGCTATTTCGATGGGAATAATTTGACCCATTCTATTTTGAATGACAAAGTTTACTTCGGCTTTCCCTTCAGATTGATAGTAGTATAGAGAATAACCGGCTTCTACTAAGGTTTTAGCAATATGATTTTCGTATAATGTTTCTTTTATCTTTTCATCAGTTGCAAACTGTTTTAAGTTTAGATGTAACATCGTAAATAGTAGACCGTCATCTGGTAAGTATAATTTGAAACTATCTTTTTCACGGCAACTACTTAATGGTGACTTTACATTCTTTATTTTGTAACTTCGATACACTAATTGATTGTTAACAAGGTAATTTATGGCTGAGTCATATTCTTTGGCTCTTTTACCAGTACCCATGCAACCATATTGGAACTTTTTATTATCCTTACGTAATTGTGATGGAATCGAGTCTAATACTTCGATACCTCTTGGAATATCGATTAGGACTTTGTTTAGACTTATTTCCTTTTTATATATATCGATTATCTTTTGTTTAATGGCATCTATTTCGTATGGAGACTTACCATCTAGTTCGGCTTGAACTACTTCTGGTAGGCCACCGGTTATTAGATATTCTTGAAATAAATCTAGGGCCACTTTATGAAATGGGCATAGTTTATGCTTGGTGAAAGATTCTCTTATTAGAGTTGATAAGGCTTTTTCGTCTTTGGCCCAACAGTACTCTTCAAAGTCCATTTCATTCATACCTTTAAATTGCAGTTCTTCGCCTTTAAACTCATTTAGTTTTTCCTTGCGTGATGTGATAGCAATTATGTGGTATTTACTGTGTTCGCTGCCGAATAGTTTTAAAGACTTAACAATTTCTATACTATCTAAGTTATCTAAAACAATTAGAGTATCTTCTTTTAAAATAGTTTCTCCAGATATAAGAGATAAGTTTAGAATTGTTTTTTCGGTGTTTTTTTCTTTAGAAAAAAGTTCTATAAGTTCAGAATTGTTTTCAGTATTGAAGTAAACTGTATTTTTATATTCCTTTTTAGCGAAATTCAATACAGTGAAAGTCTTGCCTACTTGCTTAGGTCCATATAAGATTAAGGGCTTCCTAATCAAATCTTTTTGCCATTTTTGAAAAAAAGTTTCTATTTTACGTTCCATAAATTGTTACCTCCATACATATTTTATAAATTAAGTATACTTTTTTATTGGGACATAGTCAAGAGTTAGGAAAAGTTTTTAGGGGCTGGAAGGAGATTCTTTTTGGGAGTGGCTTGTCATTTTGATATTAAGTTTAGGTATGTAATTTTTTGTTACTAAAAAAATAAAAAGACTATTAACAAATTTTGCTGATAGTCTGGTACTTAGTAGGTACCTTAATTATTAACGGTATTTTTATTAAACTCTAGACGTAATTTATCGGCTACAGTGACAATGAACTCCGAGTTTGTTGGTTTGGCTTTATCAATATCAACGCTATGTCCAAATATTTCTTCCATTAATTGCCAATTACCACGATTCCAACTAACTTCAATGGCATGTCGTATGGCTCTTTCTACTCTAGAAATGGTTGTATTGTATTTTTTAGCAATTTCTGGATACAATTCCTTGGTTATGCCACCAACAAGTTCTGGCCTTTCATAAATTAGTGTTATACCTTCTCTTATATATTGGTATCCTTTTATATGCGATGGAACACCTAACTCATGCAGAGTCGTTGTTACTGACTTTTGAAGGCTGTTACGATATAAATCTAAATTACGACCTTCTGATTTTAAGCCCTCACGTAACTCGATAATTCTTTTTTCCAAATCAACCAGTTCGAATGGTTTTAAAATGAAGTAACTTACTCCCATTTCAGATACTTTTCTAATCATATCTTGAGTATTATATGAAGTTAGGATTATTACATCTTTATCGATGTTCTTTTTCTTCATATATTCCAGTACGGCAACTCCATCTTTGTTTGGCATTATTAAATCTAGTAGTACAACATCGTACTCATCTTTCTTTTTATCAACTAAGAGCATGCCTTCTGCTCCATCGTAGGCTGTTAAAGTAACATTAATATCTGCATTATCATTAAAATATTCCTTAATCATTTCAACTAAATTTCTATTGTCGTCAATGATTAATAAACGTGTTTTATCCATCTTTTCTCCTCTCATATACTACCACGCATTTTAATTATATAACATACTTCGATAAATTGATAGATAAAAAAAAGACAACTTTTGTCGAAATCGTCTATTTTGTCTATTTTTCGATGGTATTTAGGAGAGTTTGAATTTTGTCTAGATGAAGACTTAAGCCTCCTATTAAATAACCATCAACAATGTTTTCAGTGGTTAGTATTTCAACATTATCTAAATTAACACTGCCACCATATAGAACTTTATTGTTTGGATAAAGACTTTTTAAATAATTAACTATAATTTTAATCTTATCGCAAGAAGGAATTATACCAGTACCAATAGACCAGATTGGTTCATAGGCTATAATTACTTTTTCTATTTCTTCGTTAGATAGGTCTTTTAAAGCCTCTTGTAATTGTCTTGTTAATACAGCAAGAGCAGTTTCCTGTTCTTCAGCAACTTCTCCAATACATAATATAGGGATTATGTTTGTTGAAAGAAGATTTTTAATTTTTTGATTTATAGAATTACTTGACTCTTGGTGTTCCTCTCGTCGTTCAAAATGGCCAACTAGAGAATAGTTTACAGTTAGTGAGTGAAGTTGCTCGGCTGAGACTTCTCCAGTGTGAGGGCCAGATGAGAACTTGCTTACGTCTTGACTTCCAAGCAATATTTTATCTGATGAAAAGAGACCTAGATATACATTGCTTGGAAATAGTATTACTGTTGTTTTGCTAAAATCTAAATTATTTAGTTTTTCATTATAAACTAGGAATTCCTCTTTAGTTAAGTTACATTTATTGTTTAACGCTAAAATCATTTAATCACCCTTTATTTTTTTAGATATTTTAGAAATAAGACCAAATCTATCTTCTTGTTCTTTATCAATCATGGCACGTTTATATACTTCTAAAACTCTTTCGGCATAACTTGCAGAACTACAGTGCTCAGCCTGAATACGTGCTTGGTTATTGTACTTTTGTAATAAGGCATTATCATCATATAGAGATAATACTTGAGAAATGTATTCTTCTTCGCTGTTGAAAATTAGACCATTTAGTTCGTGAGTGACTGTTCCTAAGAAAGACTCATCTTTGATACATAATGGAACAACTCCAGCAGCCATGGCTTCTATTACGGTTAGGCCTTGAGTTTCGGTAGTTGAGGCGGTTGCGAAAATATCAGCACAGTGGTAGTAAAAAGGCATTTCTTCCCAAGCCGCTTTGCCATTAAAAATAACATTCTTAGAAATGTTTAGACTGGCGGCCAGTTCTTCATACTTTTCTTTATCTGGTCCATCGCCTACTATTAATAGTTTGATATTAGAATGTTTTTTTATTAATTTTTGTTCAGCTGTTAGAAGAAATTCTACGTTTTTTTCAGCGGCTAGGCGACCAACAAATAAAATTACAAAGTCCTTTTTTTGGAGTTTTAGTTTTTTCTTTAAGGTTTGGACGTAACTTTTATCCACATTTTCTGTGTAAAACCTATCTACCTCGATACCAGTTGGAACAATGTGGATATTCTTTTTAAAGTCATACTTTTCTTTAAATAGTTTGTAAATTTTATTAGTAGGGACAATTAACTCGTTGGCTGTTTTGTCACAGTAGAATTTGGTTAGATACTCTACTATTTTTTTACTTGATTTATCAAAATACCCGTGAGTTATATAATGAGTATAATCTTCATAGAGAGTATGGTATGTATGAACTAGAGGTATATCGAATTGTTTGGCTAGAAGTCTTGCTAGAATACCGATACCAAATTCAGTATGGGAATGGATAACTTCTAGGTTCCAACTTTTCATAGTATTTATCATAGTCAAAGGATAAATTCTACTTAAACGATAGTCATAAATACCAATGGGAATACCAGGTACTCTAACAATTCTATTTTCAACATCATATTCATATTTTAGGGCATTATTACTTACAGTTACGACGTAAACGATGTGGCCTTTTTTTTCAAGGGCCTTTTTTAGCATAGCGACACTTGTAGATACTCCATTAATATATGGAGGATAAGAGTCTGTAAATAAACCAATACGCATTATTTATCACTTTCCTTTTCAATACTAAATAAGAAACCACCGATAATCATTCCAAAATAGTAAGTTATGAAGCGCCATGTTATTAATAAGGCATTTAATAAAACTACCGGCATGAAATTACCGAAGAATTTTATAAAGCCATATTCAATTCCACCTGAGGCACCGGGAATAGGTACAAATGAACCCATTAAAAGAACATAAGCAGATGAAGTAATGGCACTTATTGGAGTTAGACTAGTAAAGTCATGAAGACCATACATAATAAATAATGGAATTATGTATAGACAAGTTAGACTTACTAAATTGATGAAGACTCCTAAAAAGAAGATACCTTTTCGATGAAGTAAATCTTTGGAGATATGGTGAAAGTCTTCTAGTTTTTCAGACCAATCATTTTGAGCCTTTTTGGTATCTTTAATGATTTTTACTTTGCCTAGAAGTTTTATGAGAAGATTTGATACTTTTTTAGTAACTTTTTTCGATAGCATTATAGCATATAGTGCAACAGCAACTAAAATATTTACAATGAAGCCCAATAAAACTAGGTGCTGAAGAATGGAAACTTTTGGAAATAAATCAAAAATCCAATTACAGGCTACGGCGATTGCGCCATATATTACTAGGGCTGTTTGATAAAAGATAAAGTTTTCAATAGTAACACTGGTTGCTTTACTTACTTTAATGTTGTGTTCAGCAATCATATATACTTCCATTGGTTGTCCACCGGTTGAAAAAGGAGTTATACCATTGAAAAACTGAGTTATCATATTATGTTTTATGGCTTCTTTAAATGATAGTTTGTCCTTTTCATTTACACATTTATATATAATATAGGCTTTTGTAATTATATAAAGAAAATATAAAAGAAAAGCAATTAGTAAATAAAAAATATTTATTTTTGATAAAGTGGCAAATATTTCTTGGGCGCTATCTTTTAGAAGAAAGAATAAGACGATAATTGTGATTAATAATAGTATTAGACTGTTTTTTTTAATGTTTTTTAAAGTTTCCATTTTGTAATCCTTCCGTCATGACATATTTTCCTTTTTCGATCATGTATTGAGTCTTCTTGCCGTCAGAGCCAAGACTTTCATAGTTAGCATCAATTAGAGCAAAAGCATTTTTCTTATCTTGATCATCAATTTCAACAAAGACTTGTTCCATACCTAGGCCATCAAAGATATAGGTAGTTACGTTTTGGAGTAAGTTAGCAGTTGCTTTTGATGAGGTTGAAGGTAAGAGACTTAAGTAGCAGTCACGCATATCTCTATATCCATGCATTTGGCAACCGGCTACTACTTTGTCGTTATCCTTTAAGAAAAGGAATTGAGTAATTTCGTTAGAAAGCATATTGCTTTTTTCATATTTTTCCTCTTCGATAGTTGCTCTAATACGTATTAATTGTTTAGTTATAGCATCACTTAAATTATTACTTTGCTCATAATTTGCAATCATATTTAAACATTTGTTATCGTATGGACTTGCAATCATAAGGCTCCTAGCCATAAAAGTCACCTACTTTATTATTTCAATTCCTGGTAATTTTTTACCCTCTAAATATTCTAATGTTGCTCCTCCGCCAGTAGAGGCATGATATACCTTGTCTTTATAACCTAGAGTTGCTGCGGCTGCGACAATGTCTCCGCCTCCTAAAATAACTTTTATATTATTATCAACAAGATATTTTAATAGTTCTTTGGTACCGCCTTGGTAGTTACTAAATTCATATACTCCTAATGGACCATTCCAAACAACGATACTGGCATCTTTTAAGTGGCTTTCAAAGGTTTGTATTGTTTTAGGTCCGATATCTAAGCCCATTTCATTATATTCAAATTCTGTTATGTCTTTTATAGTCGTTGGAGTATCGTTTGAATACTCAGTAGTTACTTTGGCATCGACTGGTAAAACGATTTTGTCGGGATATTCTTTTAACATCTTAGTACAGAACTCAATATTTTCTTGGTCTACTAGAGATGTTCCTACTTCATAGCCTTCGGCTTTTAAGAAAGTGAAAGTCATGCCACCACCAATTAATATTTTATCGGCTTTAGTTACTAAGTTTTCAATAACTCCAATTTTGTCTGAAACTTTTGCTCCACCTAAAATTACAATAAATGGATGCTTAGGATCATTTAGTTCACTTAAAGCAGTCAATTCTTCATCAATTAGGAAGCCAACGGCGGCGGGAATATTACTTGCTATACCAACATTCGAAGCATGGGCTCTATGAATTGTACCGAAGGCATCGTTTATAAATACATCGCCTAGAGAGGCCCAATACTTTCCAAGTTCAGGGTCATTGGAACTTTCTTTTTTACCATCTAAATCTTCGTATCTAGTATTTTGAAGAAGAACTATATCAGTAGGCTGCATTTTAGAAATGGCCTCTTCTACTTCGCTGCCTCTAGTTTTAGGTATGAACAATACTTCTTTGTTTAATAGTTCACTTAAACGAGTAGCAACTGGGGCCAAGTCATTCTTTGGTAAGTCGGCTTCTTCTTTTACACGGCCTAGGTGAGATAAAAGAATTATTTTGGCATTGTGTTCTAAACAATAGTTAATTGTTTTTAAACTGGCTTTAATTCTAGTATCATCTATAATTTTACCATCTTTTATTGGTACATTAAAATCACATCTTATTATTACTTTTTTACTATCAATATCCATGTCTTTTATGGTTTTCATGGGCTATTCCTCCTGTCTTATTTCAAGTATAGCATTTTTTATGGTAAAAAAAAAGAAGTTGCCTTCTTTTCGTTAACTTTTATCTTATTTTTCCATTAAATACTTAGCAGTTCTTACCATTTGAGCAGTATAGCCCATTTCATTGTCATACCAAGCAACTACTTTTAGCATTTGTTTGCCATCTACTTCTAGGATATTTGTAGATAGACCATCAACTACGGAACCAGCACGTCTACCGATTACATCACTTGAAACGATTGGATCTTCAGTGTACTCTAATGTTTCATTAGTTGCGGCTTTTAGGGCATTGTTTACTTCTTCAACTGTAGTATTTTTCTTTAATTCTAATACTAGGTCTACAACTGAACCTGTTGGTACAGGCACTCTCATAGCAACTCCGGCTAATTTGCCTTCTAGATTAGGACAAACTTTACCGATGGCTGAGGCTGCTCCAGTTGAGGCTGGAACGATATTGGCAGCACAGGCTCTACCGCGACGAGCCTTGATACCTTTTTTATGAGCAATATCAAGTGTTGCTTGATCGTTAGTATAGGCATGAACTGTTGTCATATAGCCCTTTTCAATACCAAATACTTTGTCGATAACATTAACTACTGGAGCCAAACAGTTTGTTGTACAACTTGCTGCTGAAATTATTTTTTCATCTCCTGTTAATATTTCATGATTTACATTGTAAACAATGGTCTTAACGTCTCCTTTAGCAGGTGCTGAAATAATTACTTTTTTGGCACCAGCATTGATATGAGCCATAGCCTTTTCATCAGATGCGAATAGACCAGTACATTCTAAGACAACGTCAATATCTAAATCCTTCCATGGTAACATAGCAGGATCTTTTTCACAGTAAACGCGTACTCTTCTTCCTCCTACTATAATATAATCTCCTTCTGATGTTATTTCATCTATGCGATAGTTTCTATGGTTTGTATCATATTTTAATAAATAGGCTAATTGTTCAGCATCAGTTAAGTCATTGATTGCGACAACTTCATAGTCCTTGTCTTCTTCCATTAAACGGAAAGCAAGGCGTCCGATTCTTCCGAATCCATTTATTGCTACTCTTATCATATTTAATCCTCCTTATATTATCATTATATAGTCTTATATTTTTTGTTTCAATATATTCATATTTTGTTTACACTTTTAGTCATGGAAACAACCGTTACCAATAAATTCTCTTAGGATAGAATCCTGTGGAATGTCATCGGCTGGAATTGGTAAGAATAATCTTAAGAAATTGATTAGTCTTTTTGCTTCTTCATAATATGGCGAATCATTAGGTACAGAATATAGTAATGGTTCAACATAGGTTTTAAGTACACCAATTTCATATATTAGAGCGGAGTTGATAGTATAGTCTGCCTCATCTTGATATGGGAAGATATATTTTTCTTCTCCTTCTCTTACGGAAGCCCAAGTCCTTAGGGTATGTTCTACATCATAACCTCTAGTTCTATTATCTCTTATAATACGTCTTAGAAGACGGTTATCTGTTGTTGATACTCGGTTTTGATTATCCATATTTAACTCAGTTAATGGAGAAATATAGATTTTAAATTTATTTTCTCTTGGAATATTAGTTAATATTTTTGGATCTAGAGCATGGATTCCTTCAATAACGATAATGTCATCGTTTTGAAGCATTAATTTATCACGATATTCTTTTTTGCCTAGAGCAAAGTTGAAGGTTGGAATAGTTACTTCTTTTCCTTTTAATAAATCGCTTAACTGAGAATCGAATAATTTTAAGTCGATGGCTTCTAGACATTCGTAGTCTGGATTACCATTTTCATCTTTAGGGTTTTCTTCTCGTTCTACAAAGTAATCATCCATTGATAAGACTTTAGGATGAAGTCCAAAACTTTGTAAGAACATACATAGTTTACGAGAAGTTGTTGTTTTTCCTGATGAAGAAGGTCCGGCTAATAAAACTATTTTTATTTTGTCTTTATTTTCGTTGATACGACGTGATAACATTAATAGTCTATTACTTTGTAAAGTTTCATCAATTCTGATTAGGTCACTTATTTTACCAGTTGAAATTACACGGTTTAAGTCGACTGAGTTTTCAACTTTCATTATTTTAGCCCAATCACGATATTCTTGAAAGGCTTCAAACATACCTGGATGTGGTTGATATGGTTTGATTTTTTCACTTATATAGACAGTTGGGAATTGTAGTAAAAAACCATTTTCTTTTATATAAGTTAAATTAAAGGCACCTAGTTTGCCAGTTGATGTTGGCATTAAATTATAGAAATAATTGTAGTAGTTACCTAATCTATATAAAGTTATATAGGTGTTAGTATTGTAACGCATTACACCGGCCTTTACTTTTTCACCGATTTTTTCAAAATAATCAATGGCCTCTAGTCTATCAATAGTCATTTTAGTAATTGGCATATCACTTTCAACTATTTTTTGCATTTCTTCTTTAATGGCTGTTACTTTACTAGAAGTCAATTTAAAGTTTGTTTCAATATAAATACCTTTATCTAATGAATGTTGCACTAGAGCATCGGCATTTTTACCATATAATTTTTTAATAGCATATATTAAGACGTAAGTAAGACCAGAAATATGAGTTCTATTTCCTTCACGCGAAGTTAAGTCAAGAAACTCAATAGTTGCTTGATTAGTAATTTCACTAGTCAACTCTTTTAAGACATTATTTACTTTGGCTAAGATAATTGGATAGCGATATTCTTTTTGAAATTGACTGGCTAACTCTTCTAGAGTAACACCTTTACTTACTTGATATTTATGGTTATTTACTTTAATTTCTAATGTTTCAATCATTTTATCACCCTTTTATTCTTATAATATTATAACATGAAGTTACTGATAATTATATGCATATTTTAGGAATTTTACACTATACTATGTATAGGAGATGTAGAAGTTTAAAACAGAAGAGAAAGGGATTAATTGGAAAAGATAGAATTATATTTTGATAATTAATTAGAAGAAATGTGTGATTATAGTTTGATGTTTGATTAAAAAGTATATAACTATATTTTGATAATTAATTAGGAAAAATATATAATTATATTTTGGCGATTAATTATAGGAATGATAATGAACTTTGTACCTGTTGTTGTAGAAAAGGAATTAGGTAGTGAGAAGAGTTATGATATTTTTTCAAGGCTGTTAAAAGATAGAATTGTATTTATAACTGGTGAAATAGATGACTTGATGGCTAATAATGTCATTGCAGAATTACTTTATTTGGACTCTCTAAACAATAATGATATAAATATTTATATTAATTCTCCAGGTGGTTCGGTTTCGGCGGGAATGGCAATTTATGATACTATTAACTTTTTAGGGAGTGATGTATCTACTACTTGTTTGGGAATTGCGGCTAGTATGGCGGCCTTTCTTTTAGCTGCTGGGAAAAAGGGAAA
>OJAW01000924.1_pt1 | contig 18491 bp, 13 predicted proteins | sample 1589151 | NCBI WGS metagenome assembly OJAW01 (sample SAMN03283290) | human gut metagenome | biome: human-associated habitat; material: feces | host: Homo sapiens | place: Peru | collected 2012
ACCTATAAGAGTCCAAAAGTTAGTTAAAAGTGTTTGAGTTCTAAGACTTGCATGAACAGCATTGTCTGTTCTATTGATAAGATTGCCTTCATATTCCACCTCTATTCCTATTCCCTCAGGCAGAATATCTCCGTCTTCTATGCTTACGCTTGTTCCACTCTTTATTATGTATTTAGGGCTTGTATTCCAATTTTTCCTTATCCATGTGCTTTTATCGCCGAAACGGCTGCCGCTTGCTTTACTTTCATACACGCCACCATCTGCTGCCGTCATGTGAACAATTTTTCCGTTTTCTATCACAAAGGCAGGAGAACTCAAGCCGTCGTTTAATGTATTCACTATGTCTTGTGCGGATAGTCCGTCGCTTTGGCTTATTACATTGGTGGTATCATTCTGCAAATTGCTATTAACCGCAGGTTTGTCTGTGCCGTTATAGCAGTTGGAGATGGTTACGCTATTTGCAGAAGAAGATGGATTTCCTGCTATTCCGCAAGCATAAGATTTCGAGCTACTGCCATTCTTTGTTTGAACTGTTCCCGAAGCATAGCAGGCATTGATTGTTCCTCCGGAAATTTCTCCGACTATACCGCCCGCATAACAAGTCTCCGCAGTTAGAGTTGCTCGCTCTGCACTTACAGTATTTCCGACAGAAGAGGAATACTCTACTATTCCGCCTGTCATTTGACCTATCAAACCTCCTGTTATGCTTCTGCTCGTTATTGTAGTTCCCTTGACACAGCAGTTGCTTACAGTTCCGTTTCCCATTATACCAATTAGACCTCCTGAAGGTACTTTATTACCCCAATTATAACCGGTATTAGTAGAATAAGTACAACTTGTAACTGTAATATTCTCTATTCGTCCATTGCTGAATTTTCTGCACAACAAGCCTCCTGAACTTACCCTACGTTCTGATACCGTTACCCTGTCAATCACAAGGTTCTTTACTTCTCCGCCGCTTATCTCATTAAAAAGAGTATTATTCTGGTTTCCGCTCGATTTAATAGAAAAACCTTGACCGTCGTATGTCCCGGCAAATGACTTGGCAGGAAATGTATTGTTAGGAAACTCTATATCTGTCGTCTGCTTATAATTGCCCGTGGCATTATCCGGTATATTCAAGAAATCCTGAAAACTCGCTATTTCTGTTACCTCTTGTCCTTGCATATTTCCGCCGGACAATATGGCAAGGGTGAATAGGACTGTCGCTAAAAATAATCTTTTCATGATGCTAATCCTCCTTTTTGTTGTTACGATAAACTTTCACTCCGGCAAAGCCGCCTGCCAAGCCCAACAACAATAATGTTGCAGGGGCGATTGGAGCTCCTGCTCCTTTAACGCTATTTGCTCTGTCTGCGTCAGCGAAAGAGGTCTTACTCGGAACAGGTGGCATTTGTGCCATAACCGCTGATGACAGGCATAAGAATAATGCCATAACTGAAATCGCTTTCTTCATAATATCAATCTTTATTTTTGTTGTTATTGAATAAATTATACCTTTTAACAATTTGCAAAGATACAAGCTCCGCACAAAATGACAAAATCCTGATTGACAGGCTTGTTAAAATCCAAGACCTCTATTCCTTTCCTATTGTAATTATTTGGGATTTTAATTTTCGGGGGGGTAATTTTAAGGTATTGCTATTTATCAGTCTTACAATTTCTTTCTTGGGGCATTCGCAGAACCATAAAGGATAAAATTTTATTCACAATTCACTTTTAACATTTTCGGGTGGAGATTTTCCGCTTTCTCTCCCTTGTTTTGCCCCTCTTCAAGCGGCGAAATCGTAATTTCGAGGCAGAATTTTCGCTCTGTTTTCACCCGAAAATCCCTCCTATTCACAGATAAGAGAAGCGAGCTTCCGGAGGGGAAGAAAAGGAAGAAAAAGTCAGTTGAAATTCTTTCGCCCTTTCATCTCCACTGAAACGCCGAAAGAATTTCACGAAACGCCCTTTTAGAAAATTAAAAGGGCGTTTCGGCAAGATGCTGATACTCAATATTCTTGCAACAGTCAGAAATCAAAGTTCCGTAACTGCTTTTCCCTCTCATTATTCTGCCTATTCTAAATTTCCTGCAAGTATGCAGTAAATTTAGAATGGGAGGATAAAGCGGAGGATACAAGTCTGCTTGTCGGTATCACTCGCCTGCATTCTTGTCATTCTTCAAATAGTATAATACGGAATGATAATCAAGTCGGAACATTTGTTCTGCGGCTTGTTGCAAATCGCAAATGCTTACGTTGTTGTAAAACTCTCTTTCTTTGTTTATCCAATCCGGTTCGCCCAAATGGGTGTAGTATGCAAGGTTCATGGCTTTATCGAGAATTTTCATATTGGAGAATGTTGCGGAAGCCTCGTTTTTGTTTTTCATCTTACGGAGTTCCTGTTCGGCAATAGGGTTTTCGCATACGGAGTTCAACTCCTGCCATATTGCTTCTTCTCCTTCTTCCAAGGATATGCCGTCGCAGTATTTTCCCATGACGATAAACAAGCCTGCATCATCGTCTCCGCTTATGAAAGCATTGATTTCGGTGAAGAGTTTCTTCTCTACGACAAGGCTTTGATACATTCGGCTGCTTTTTCCGTTTGAAAGCACATCGCTCAAAAGGTCTTGGACGAAATATTGTCTGTCTTTGCGACTGCTCATAGGAAAGATTATGCAAATAAGATCGGAGGGGACATCACGGAATACTTTTATTCTACGATTGTCCTTTTGTTCAGGTTCTTGGGAATAGGCAGGAAAGATGGTTTGTTTGTATGGCATTTTGCCGAATGCTCTTTCGGATTCTTCTCTTACTTTGCTCAATGAGACATTTCCGGATATGGAAAGAATTGCATTGGAGGCTTGATAGAAGTTATCGTAGAAACTCCTGACTTGTTCCAAGGAGGCATTTTCTATATGCGAAATATCGCTGCCTATCGTCTGCCATTTATATGGGTGAACCTTATATGCCAATCGTCTTATCTCTGTCCATAAATCACCATAGGGTTGATTGATATATCGTTGTTTGAATTCTTCTATGACGACATTGCGTTGCACTTCAAGGCTTTGTGCATTGATATTAAGGTTCTGCATTCTGTCGGCTTCCAAATCCAAGGCGTATGGAAGAAAATCCGCAGGAAGGGTCAAATAATAGTTCGTGAAATCGTTGTTTGTGAAAGCATTGCTCTCCCCTCCCATCATCTGGCATGCCTGATCGTAGCTTTGGAAGTTTTTACTGCCTGAAAACATGAGATGTTCAAACAAATGAGCGAAACCCGTTGCCTGCGGGTCTTCATTCTTCGCTCCCACCTTATATAGGAGGTTCACCGCAACCAAGGGAGTTTTGTTGTCTCGGTTCACAATCACTTTCAGACCGTTGTCAAGTTCAAATTCGTTGTAATCAATCATCGTTTGAGTTTTTTATATCTTTGGTACAAATGTCCGCATAGTCGCAATAGCGGCACACATCTTCATTTCCATCTGCTCTCCAGCCTCCGACATCTTCGGAAAGCATGGAAGTCATCAGTTGTTTCATCTGTCTGTCAAAGGCTTCGTGTGTCTGTCTGTCGTAAATATAGCTTTTAACTTTGTTGTCCGAACTTTTGAGTTTATGTATGTAGATTATTTCCAGCTTTATCGGATTTCCTCTCCACAGAAGCCACGCATAAAACATGATTTGAAAGAGATATTTCGCTCTTTCCTTGTCGGAAGGGTCGAACAAAGCTTCCACCGTCTTGAATTTCTCTTCGCTCCCTCCTGTCTTATAGTCGCACAAAACAAGCATTCCGTCTTCGGAGTCTATACGGTCGATAAGTCCGCCGAAGTTAAGCCTGGTTCCGTTCACCTCAACGCTCTTTTTAACTTCTTTCTCTGCTGCAATAAAGCTGCGAGAAGGATTATAAGCATCGTAAGCTGCAAGATTTTCAAGATAAGTTGCTGCCATATTTCTGTGCATCTGCAACATAAGTACTTTTTCTTCTTCTTTGAGCTGCTCAAAACTCTCATCAACACAGTCGGAAAAAGTTTTAGTTCTTTTGCTCTGCTCAAAACGCTCGGCAGCTCCGTGGAAAAGATTGCCAAAAGCAAGGTAGGTATAGTCTTCATCGAGCTTTGAGATTGACAACTTCAAAACTCTTTCATAGAAGAAGCCGAGCGGACAGGCTATATAGTCGTTGAGGTATGATGCCGAAAAGAAAACCTGCTCGCTCTCGTCTGTTCTCTTGCCGCAAAGCAGCATTTGCACGGTGGCGGCGTTCTTTGGCGGCAGGTATGGTTCTATATGTTCGACGCTTTTGTTCTGTTCAAGGTTCAGATAGTTCACCGGACGAGCCGATTCGACTCTCAGTTGTTGCAAAAAGCAACTCATTTCTTCCGTGTCTTTATTTGCCGAAACGGTATTGAAGACATAGTCGATGTTTCGGGCATTGTGCAGCAGACGATAAAAGTAGTAGGCGAAGACCGCAACTTTTTTCTCGTCCGTTGTCAGGTTGAAACACTGCCGAAGACTGTGGGGAATAAAAGTAATGGTGTTTGAGACCGCAGGAATTTTGCTGTCTGTTGTCGAAAGCATGAGTATATGGTCAAAGTCGAGACTTCGGCTTTCCAAGAGTCCCATTATTTGTATGCCATCGGTGGCATCGGATGCAAAAGGCATGCTTTGTTTCTGTAACAGACGCAGAAGTGTTTTGGCAACAAAGTTCTTCGGCAAGTCCCCGCCCACAAAATCGAGCGTTCTCTCAAACTGCTCTATCGTTCTGATACTTGCGAAGCAGGCTTCCTTGTCCTTGGGTTCGCAATCGGGTGTCAAGGCCTTGGCTGTCAAAAAGTCTTTAAGCTCATTCAGTTGTTTTGCAGTGCTTTTGTCCTTGACAGACATTTCGGAAAGATAATCGGCAATCTGTTCATAGAGAGTACTGAGACTGAAAGGGTAACCCATGGTGATATTCACCCGTGTCGTCATGCCATTTATCTGCTCGGGCAGAGCCTTGAGGACAAAAGGCAGCAGGTTCTCATCGTTCAGTATGATTGCCATACGGTTCTGTTGCAGGCTTTCGCCGTATTCGCTCTCCAATCTGCCTATCCATTGACTTATATAGCTTGTTTGCGATACAGAATAAGTTGTGGATATGATATTCAGGCTGCCATCGTTTGAGGCAATCTTGGAAAAATTATTTTGTGAGAAGCTCTCATCGTGAGGAAACTCTTCTATGTTCTTTCGCATGAACAATCCAGCCTCATTTAAGCGGTTTGAGGTATAGTAGGTGTCATAGTCCCAGAAGTAAAGAGTAGTGTGCTTGTCCTTAATATGGTGAAAGATTGCCCGCTCACTGCTGTTTAATACATTGAAACCCACAAAAGCGAAGATGTCGTCCGCAAAGTTCTCTTCTTCTGCTTCAAGTCTCTCGACCAAATCCCGATATATCATTCCCGAATAGGCTATGCCATATTCGACAAGAGTTTGCTTGTAAAGGGAATAAACTTCAAAAAGACAATTCCAAACCTTGGTGAAATTCTGTTTCAGTTTGCTTTCTGTGGAGTAGAGTTTCTTGAAATCGGCAAAGTATTGAGAAAGTATGTCTTTCTGATTTTGGTCGAGAAACTCAAACATGTCTTCAATTTCCTTCTCTTCGCTCAAAGTAGTATAGAGCTTAGCCGCATCGGCAAGGTTCTTATCCACATCGTCAAAGTCGGAGAGTATTGTCTTCCCCCAGAAGTAAAAGTTCTCGAAACTCTCCCGTTCTTCTCCCTCGGCGAGTGGATTATGGCTGTACCACACCTGTTGATAGCAAGTGTAGAGAAGGTATATCAGGCTCAACTCGTCTGCTTCGGTATATGGAGAATGTCGCCTGACAAAGTCGTCTATGGTATCGCACTCGGGAAGAAAAAACACACCCTGTTTAATTGATTGATACTCTTTATCAAAATACTTTATAGCTCTACGGTTGGTGAATATCAAATGGAGATTTGCGATGTTTTCTTGCGACATTTCGCTTACACGCTTTGCCACCATCGAAAGAAAAGAACCGCTGTATGTATGTTGGTTGGTCATCTTATTTGCCTGAATTAAAATGCTACTTGAACTATATGCCGATTGATACTCTCAGGTAGGGAAGCGAATAAATCACTTTCGCTCTCTACCGCCCACAGATAGAGTTCCACCTCTCCGAAACCCATTGTCCTCAACCTGCGTCCGTATTCTTTTATCTGGTCATGGTATCTGCTCAGGCTATCTGCCGATTTGATGAACTTATAATCTACCACTATTGCCTTATTATCTCGTATCATTACCCTGTCGGGTCGCTTGACGGTCTCTCCCTCAGCTGCTGAACTGTCGGCAATCGAACGTTCGTTCATCACTCTGAAAGTACCGTCGAACCAATGTTTTTCTTTGACATCGGAAAGCATGCTCTCGATTATGGGCTTCACCGCTTGGGCATCATCAACATTTAATCCCGACAACGCTCGAGGGAGGTCGGCTTCTGTTTTTATGCGTGAAAGTACTCCGTGAAGGAGCTTTCCCCATTTTGCTCCGGCATTCTCTTTCTCTTGGTTGAGTTTATCAAAGTAATCGTTTGCAGCTTTGCTTAGTGCATAATCTATTCCCTCGAAGCCGAAGTTGCTTTTGTTTTTCACTTGCAAGGTCTCGGCTCTTTGGAGAAAAGGATTAAGGCTTGTTGCTTCGGCTTTGGTGTCTTGCTTCTTTGGTGTCGGCATACCCAAAACGACGGTGGAATCTCCGCTTGTCTCACTCTCTGCACTCATTATACAGTTTTCAACCGATATAAGGTGATTATAGACGATGGCAGAAACCTTTGATGGTATTTCTTTGAGCAAATCCGCCTTTGAAGGGCTCTGTGCCACCATGCTGAGGCAGTGCTTTGGTCTGGTAAAGGCTACGTAAAGCAGGTTAATGTTATCTATCTGTTGCAGCCATTCCTCCTCAGCTGCCATCTCGGCATAGGCGATGCCCATTTGTCGCAATGATTTGAGGCTTGTCTCGAAGACTTTTACTGCTTTGTCGGTCGCAAAATTTTCCTGCCACACCGTATGTCGATTATCTATCATGTTCCAATCGCAGAACGGCACTATGACAACATCGTACTCCAATCCCTTGGATTTGTGTATTGTTTGCAGTTCAAGTGAGTTCTTATCCTTTTTGACGGTTACGCTTTCTTCGTGCATTTTGTCCGACCAATAAGACAAAAAACGGCGTATGTCATTGCCGTTTCGACTGCAATAGCTTATTAACTTGTCGCAAAATGCCATGACAAAGGTGTCATCGGAATTTATGCCGAAGTCTCTAATCAAGACAAGCACAGTATCGATGAGAGAAAGCGGAACTTGGTTGCTGTCTTTCAAGCCATCAAGGTTTTCAAGCCCTGTAAAGTTTTTCAGCCAATAGGCTGCGACAGTGTCTTTGCGGTCGGATATGTATCTCAAAAGATATATTATCTTTCTGACCTCGGCTGAGGCATCAAGGGCAAAGGCATCGAGCGAGCAGGGATTGTATTTGTATTTCCTGTTTTCGGACTTGTCCAAATCTTTGAGGTACTTCGCCATCTTCCTTGCCTTGTCGCGATTTCTGAACAGCAACACTATGTCGCCTATGTCGTAACCTTGGTCGAGGAAGTAGTCTATCTCTTCCACCGTCTTTGCCATCACAAGTTCGTCGGCATCATCTTCTTTCTCTTTCTTGACAAAGTTAAATCTCAATTCGCCTTGTCCGAGTTTCTTCTTAGGCGTCTGCGGCTCTATGGGAAAGCCTGCAATGTCTTTGAATACTTTTCCGAAAAAACGATTGTTGAATTCGACTATATTTGCGTCCGTTCTGTAATTATCGCTAAGCGAATGAGGATTACAAGAGAGTTTGTAATCATTATTATTCGGTTTGTCGTATAGGTTTTTGAGTATATGCCAATCGCCATCGTTCCATCTGTATATGGATTGCTTCACATCACCAAAGACGGCACAGTCTCCTCCTATGGAGAGGCACTCTTTCAACAAAAATTCAAAGTTCTTCCATGCTTGCAAAGAGGTGTCTTGAAACTCGTCTATCATGATGTGTTGCAGCCTTGAACCTATACGCTCGTACATGAAAGGCACTATGTCTTCGCTTACGACCATACGGTTGAGCAACTTCTGTGTGTGTGCCAAAAGGAAGCTGTTATTTTCTTTCAAAAGTTCGTGTTCCCGTTGTGAAATGAACTTCAAAAGGCATAACTTGCGAGCTGAGGCATAAACAACGTAAAGGCATTTGGCTTTTTCAAAGTTTATGTTATAGTAATCGGTACATCGGTCTCTGAGTTCAAAAAGTCTATCCTCACTCTTCTTGCTTGTCTTGATTATATTGCCATCTGTTTTCTTGTCATTGGCAAAAGTGTATCCGTTTTTGAAGTCAGAATAAACAAAGGCGGCTTCGGGTTTTCCTGCTTCTATGGCATATTGCTTTGCCGTAGCAATAAAGGCATTCATCTGTTCAAGAAAGATTTTCAGCTCGACATCCGCTTTTTCTGTTTCTCGGAGTATGTCTTGCATGCTTTCCGATTGCATTCGTTCCAAGGCTTCAATGATAATGTCTTTCGAGAGATTGCGAGCAAATTGCTTCATGTCCCTCTCATAATTCCACTTCTTGCCCTGACGCATTCTCTCGTCAATAAAGGCTTGCAGGCAATCCTTGAGATCTTTGTCGCTTCGTGTGTCTTCTTTCAGTTCTTCGACGGCTTGGGCTATGAAGTCATCATCGTTCAACAACAATTCAAATCCGCTGCTGACACCTATCTCCCTTGCCATGTTGCGAAGAACCCTCTGAAAGAAAGTATCTATGGTTTCTATCCAAAAGTGATTGTAGTCATGCAGTATATAAGAGAGTGCAAAAGAGGCATTTTTCTTTTCTATCTCAGAAAGTTCGGAATTTTTCGCCCCTTTTATTGTGTCTATCTCAGCCTGTGCTTTCTGCGGTTCATAGACCAAATTCCACAAAACCGACAAAATTCTGCTCTTCATCTCCGCTGTGGCTTTGTTGGTAAAGGTTACAGCGAGTATGGAGCGGTAAGCCTTGGGATTTTTCAGTAATTTACTTACATATTCTACCGTCAGACTGAATGTTTTCCCGCTTCCTGCCGATGCCGAATATACTGTCAATTTGTTGTTTACTGCATTCATCATTTTTCTTGGCTGTCAATGTTTTTGCTTATTCTTTCTGCTATATACAACGAAAGGATATGTGCGTTTTCATGGAACTTTCAATTCTCTTTTTCCCTTATTCATTGTTCTTTCCGGCTATTGTGCGAAAAATCAACTTTATATCCCTGAAAAAATTTCTCGTATCTATGTAATTTAAGTTGAGTGCGAGTTTATCAGGCATTATAACGTCTATGTAATACTGCTCCGGATTTTCTGCCTTTGCCAAGAGATCGTTTTCATTTCTGTATTTCATGGAAGCAATATCCGTTATGCCGGGTCTCACCGAAAGAACTCTCCTTTGTTCCTCGGAATACATATTGACATACTTCCTTACCTCCGGTCTCGGTCCCACAAAGCTCATATCTCCTTTGAGAACATTAAACAGTTGCGGTAATTCGTCCAATTTGTATTTACGAATAAAATATCCGGCTTTGGTTATGCGGCTGTCCTTACCTCCTACGGTAAGCAGTCCTTTCTTATCGGAACCTGTTGCCATGGAACGAAATTTATATAGAGTGAAGTCCCTACCGTTCAATCCTACTCTCTGTTGTTTGTAAAACACTCCTCCCCTACTCGAAAGTCCTACCCAAAGAGACAAAAAGATGAATAAAGGCGACAAAATCACCAAGCCGAAGAACGAACAAACAATATCAAACAATCTTTTCATGAGAAAACAAAATCTAATCTTTGAATCAAAGAATGGTATCCCTATATTTTATCAGTCAATTCGTAGTACAATTCCACAAGATTACGGACTATATACTCCACTTCCGCATTACCAAGTTGCGGATATATAGGAAGACTTATTTCTCTTGTGTAAGTATCCCAACTCTTGGGATAATCTCCTATTTTGTACCCCATTTGCTTGAATAATGTCAAACAAGGCAAGGGTATATAATGCACGTTGGTGGCTATTTCCCTTTCTGCCAACCTCTGAATAAGTTTATCCCTTATGCTTTCGGTTATCGGATTTATTCTTAGGGGAAATAAATGATATGATGATTGCATATAAGAACTATCCTTTGGCGGAAGAATTGCCCAATGGTATTCTCCGAGCAATTTTCTGTAAAGTTCATAAACACGTTTTCTCTCTTCAAGAAGATAATCATACTTTCGCAGTTGTGCCAAAGCTATTGCGGCATTCACATCAGGCATATTTATTTTCATTCCGTGAGCTACAATATCATACTTCCAAGCTCCCGCTTTCGTTTTTGTGAAAGCATCTTTCGTTTGTCCGTTAAGTGCCATTATCTTGAACCACTTTTGTATCTCATTTGTATCAAAGGTTTTCGGCAAATTAAAACAAATAGCACCTCCTTCGGCAGAAGTGATGTTTTTTACGGCATGAAAAGACATTACTGTTATATCCGCATACTTGCATACGTCCTTTCCGTTCAGTTTTGCTCCTATTGAATGTGCGGAATCAGATAAAACCAATATTCTTCCCAATTTCTGTTGAACCTCTGACTCGGGAACAAACATAGAGTTCACCTCTTCATCATTCACAATCTCGCAAATCTTATCATATTCGCAAGGAAGCCCGCCCAAATCCACCGGTATTATCGCCTTGGTTTGCGGAGTAATTGCTTCTTTCAGCCGTTCGACATCAATGGTCAAATCATCGTTTATGTCAACCATCACAGGTTTTGCACCTGCGTCCATTACAGCCATTGCGGTTGCACAATAAGTATATGCGGGAACTATAACCTCATCACCTTCCTTTAATTCCAACCACTTCAAACTCAAAACTGCCCCGCTCGTCCATGAATTGACACATACCACACTTTCTATACCCAATCTCGTTTGCAATTTCTCTTCCAAAGCCTTTACTTTGGGACCTGTGGTAATCCAACCGCTTTTCAAGGATTCGTTAACCGAATCGATTACATCATCATCTATGTATGGCGGTGCAAAACTTATCTTCATATTTCTTCGTTATTTATCCGTCATGCAAAGATACAAAAAAGCCTCTGCCCGAAAACTCTTCTTCCATACATTATTCCACAAAATTATTCCATTGCTTCATCAAAATAAAACGCCGTTTCGTCTATACTGAAACGGCGGAAAAATTTCACGAAACGGCGTTTTAATTTTTTCTTTCGGCGTTTCGTGAAACGCTTATCAAGCATTACATTTCGTAAAGCCTATTCATACCATTAAAAAGCTAAGATTCAAAATATTGAAAGAGCATTCAGGCTTTGTTGCCACGTGAAACATTTTGAATAAACTTTCTCTAATACCTTCTGACAAACTCTTTCAGAAGATTACACAGGTCTATATGTTTGGTGAAATGCAAATCCTTGCCATCATCATACACTGTATGATATTCATTATACTCACAGCCGTAAGTAAATAAGAAATGAGCAGGAACAGATTTCATAACAAACGGACAATGGTCGCTATTGCAACTCTCATCTCCCAATACTACTTTGGCAAACCAATGATTTTCCGCATTGATACTTTGTAAAAGTTTTCCTGCTTGCAATTCTTTTTGTCCGTTTATTACAGCCAATCCCGTAGAACCTGTACCTGCCATATCCAAATTAAACAAGAACTTCACCTTTGACAAATCAATCAAAGGATTTTCCGCAGCAACAGTAGAACCAACAAGACCTATCTCCTCCCCTGTTACAAACAAAAACACTATAGAACATTCCGCAGGATTCTTTGCATAATAAGCTGCCATATCCAAAAGAACACTTACACCGCTTGCATTATCGTTTGCACCTGGAAAGTAAATGTCTCCCACCTTTCCGAGATGGTCATAATGGGATACAAAAACAAAACAACTATCTTTATGCTTCGTTCCTTCAACCATAGCCCATACATTTTGCGAATGATAGCAAGGCTCATATTTATTCTCTATTTGAAGAGACAAATAAGCTATCTTTTTTGATATAGGCTTAGCTTTCAACTGTAAAACAGCAAAAGGCAAAACAGAACTGCCGATAGAATACTGTATTTTGTCATATCCTTGAATTACAACCAACTCAGGTTTTACATTCTCTTTCTTCAAAGCCTTCAAAAACAAAACAATATCCATATAAGACAAAGTTTCAATATTGAAAATCAATACTTTATTATTCAATTTCGACGTTTTTATCTTTTCCAATTCCTGTTTTGCATTGAAAAACAGAGGTTTTACATTCTTCAATTCGATATTGCAAGATGGCGAAGAACCGAAAACGAGAAACTCCTCCCCTACCCTGAAATCTTTTATAGGCTTTCCAAATTTCAACTTCGCATCAAGAATATTATTCACGCTTATATCGACAGTTTGGAAACCATTATCGCCCATCAGCTTCGCACCATTATTTCGCAATTCGTTCCTTATGAAATTTGCAGCCTTCTTATCGCCATCATCTATATAAGCTCTCCCTGCCATATATTGACTTGTCAAAGTATCCTTACAAAAAACAGCATAATTATATGACTGAGAAAATGAAGTAAAACACAACATTACTGAAAAAATCAAGCACACTATTCGCATATCACATTATTTGATTTGATTAAATACCTACTGTTATTCCATTGTGATTTCCATTCACTATCCGGAATCACATTATTTTTTCTATCCAAACTTCTTTGCAATTTATCCTTTGCAACTATTCTTGCACAACCTCTTGAAATTAAAATCATTATTTCTTCAAAAACCTCATCTTTCTCCCTCACTCCTATCTTTGAAAACAAATATAATCCCAACTCATTATTATATTCGTCCATCGTTCTGCCCGCAAAGTCGTAACCGGAAAACGAACGAATAGAAAAAACATACTGATTGTAATCCTCATATATTATTCCTATTCTTCTGGATTTCTCAATCCCTATTTCAGACGCAAGACTATACATCCAATATATATGTCTGAATGCATCTAAACGACTACCCTCGGAATTTGTTTCAAATAAATTTTCCTTATAAAGACTATCCATCGTATTCAAAACCTCCTTTGATATTACAAGAGCTTTCTTTAATGAGGGTACATTCTTAATTGCCCACATCTTATTCTTGCAACTCATACTCCGAAATATCATTTTCTTGTTTTGTGCAATCGATTGACCACTCCAAATCAAGAACACAATAAAGAGTGTCGAAAATTTAAAACGATACATCTTCATAAGCGAATCTTTAAGCCATATATCTTGCAAAAGAACGACCTCTTCATCACATTGTCCCGTCTTTCGCAAGATATAAAGTTAAAAGACAAGGAAATATAAGAGAAATCAGAATATAACAAACTATGCAACAATAATTTACAAAGTCGAATTTGTTAATTTGATAAACTCTTCCCTCCTCACCTATTTTAGAATACCGAGCTGCTTTGATATATCCAACATCTTATTTATAGGTTTTGCTGCCTGAGAAATCAAGTCTTGCGACAATGTTATTTCATAACACTCATTTTCAAGTGAGTTCAAAACCTTTTCCATGGTATTAAGTTTCATATGTCTGCAATCATTGCAAGCACAACTTTCATTTTGAGTTACTACAATAAACTCTTTGTCAGGGTTTTCTTGTTGAAGCTTATGTGTAATACCGGATTCGGTTGCTACAAGGAAACGTTTGTGTTCGGAATCACTTATATATTTTATCATCGCTTGGGTAGAGCCGACAAAGTCTGCAAGTTTCAAAACCGCATCATTGCATTCCGGATGTGCAACCAAGATTGCATCCGGATTTTCGGCTTTCATCTTCAAAACATATTCGGAAGTGAGCAACTCATGCACTTCACAACTTCCATGCCAAAGCAGCATATTCCTTCCCGTTATTCTATTGATATATCCTCCGAGGTTTTTATCAGGTGCAAATATTATTTTCTGCTCCTTTGGTAAGGATTCAACTATTTTCACCGCATTTCCGGAAGTACAGATTATGTCAGACAATGTCTTTATTTCCGCAGAACAATTTATATATGATATAACCTTATGTTCAGGATAGCGTTCCTTAAATGCTTTGAAATCATCATATTTGCATGAATCAGCCAAAGAACATCCTGCATTCATGTCCGGAATTATCACTTTCTTTTCAGGATTAAGAATTTTTGCTGTTTCACCCATGAAATGTACTCCGCAGAACAAAATAATGTCTGCATTTGTTTCTTTCGCTTTTTGAGCCAAATTGAGACTGTCCCCTACATAATCTGCTATATCCTGTATTTCAGGAATTTGATAGTAGTGAGCAAGTATAACTGCGTTTTTCTCTTTTTTCAGTGCCGAGATTTTCTCTGCAAGTTCACGGTTAATCATAATAATGTACTTCTTTTTAAGTATTCTGTTATTGTTATATGTCGTTGATACTGTTGAAAACGAATCACACAGGCATTTTCAGCCTGCAAAATTACTACTTTTTATCAACAAAACAATGACAATTACTCACAATTCAATCGTTTACATATCAAGAATTTATCCTTATTGCAAACAAAATTTCCATTTGTACTTTTTGTTGAAAAGATAAAGTTTGCTTTTTAGTCCATGGAAACTGTGTAAAAGCTGTTTGTTCTTGGTTGGAAAACTGCTTTGTTTTCAACAGAAGAAACTTATTCACATTTTTGCAGCAATTTATCGACATGTTTTTCTGTGAGATATGAACAATATGTTTGTTTGATGTTGGAAACTTTGATTCTTGCCTTTTTCATTGTGGATTTGTTTACTCGGATAATCTTATGTAATTGTCAGATTATAATTATATATAACCAAAGTTATAAGTCGGATAATCAGTTGTTTATAATCATGAAATTAAAAAGCTGTTTTACTATTGATGAAACGCCGTTTGAATTTTCTAAAACGGCGTTTCATGAAATTGTTTCGCCCTTTCATTGATTGAAGAACGCCCTTTTAGAGAGATTGTTGTTTGTTCCGATATAAATAATCAGTGGGTGAATATTTTGCGTTTGAAGAGGCGTCCAGCTGAAAAATAATTATTACCTTTGCTATCCGTTTTTCCGCTCTTTGAGCGGAGATGGCGGATTGTATATTGTGGAAAACAAAGTTTTATACATTATGAATATTACATCCGATATCATTCCCATTGCTTGCGATCATGCAGGTTTTGAATTGAAAGAGTTCTTGAAGAAGGAACTTTCGGAAAAAGGTTTCAATATTAAGGATATGGGAACTTATTCCTCTGAGAGTGTGGATTATCCTGATATGATTCACCCTTTGGCAAGTGCAATAAATAAGGGAGAATTTAAGTTTGGAATTATTATTTGCGGTACTGCCAACGGTGTTTCCATGGTAGCAAATAAGTATCCGAATGTGAGATGTGCCATTTGTTGGGAAAAAGAAATTGCAGAACTTGCAAAGCAGCATAATAATGCCAATATAATTGCATTGCCTGCAAGATTTATTTCCAAGGAGAGAGCTTTAGATGTTTTCTATGCTTATTATAATGCTGTTTTTGAGGGTGGAAGACATCAGAGAAGAATAGATAAAATAGCGATAAGAGACAATAAATAATTGCATGAATACTAAGGAGTACAAGAATTTTTTGTCGGAATGCAGGCAGTGTGCCGGCTCCGGTGATATGGCTTTGTCGTTTGACGAAACCTCAGACTTGGCTCACAGTGTGTTCACAAATCCGAAGCAGGTTAACGCAAAGGCTTCGGAACTAAGGGAAAAATTTCTCGAAAAGATAGATGAAAATCTTTTGATTTTTGAGAGAAAATTCACTGATAACAAAGGAATTGTACATTGGTGCGTTGCTTATGACGATTTTTTGGACAGTCTTTTTTCATTGCTGCGTTCCAAGAAAATAAAGGCTGTAAATACATTTGCTTCTGCCTTTAACAGTGAGTTAGGGCTTGATTCTTCTTTGAAAGAAGAAGGAATTTCCACTTTGGCAACGGATAATGCTTGTTCCATATTTGAACCTGCATTAGGCATTGTAAATACAGGAAGTTTGTTTTCTGTTTTCGATTCAGCCTATGACATGGAACTTGTTATGTGTTCCAAATTGAAGATATTCATTCTTCCAATCAATAAGTTTATATGCAATATTGCTGATTTGGAACTCTTTTCCTACATATTGTCTATATATAGGGATAATGTTGATTTTCCGTTTCTTTCATCTGTATTTACGCCGAATTACAATACATCGGATACGGAAGTTCATGTATTTTTGATTGATAACGGCAGAACCAATCTCTTGTCCATGAAAGAACAGAGAAAAGCATTATTATGTATAGATTGCGGAGCTTGTAAAAGGGTTTGTCCGGTTTATTCCATAATAGGGGATAAGCCTTATAACAATGTATTCAGCGGACCTTTCGCAAATGTTGTTCTACCTTTCCTTGAAAATTACGATAGCTACAAACATTTGAGTTTCAACTCTGTTTTATGTGGAAATTGCAGCAGAATTTGTCCGATGAATATCCCTTTGAGTGATTTGATGATAGAGAACCGCAAATTCTTTTTCGAGAAGAAAATCATGGATTGGGGAGACAGCCTGATGGTTTCCAAGCTAAAGAACTTGTTTTTAAGCCGTAAGAACATGAATAAGAGTGCTTGGAGCAAGAAACAAAGAATGAAAATGTTGCTTCCGAGTTCTGCGTTGAAAACAAGGCGTTTACCTGATTTTGCAAAGGAATCTTTCAATGTTCTGAAAGAGAAAGAGGAGGATATAAAGTGAAGACGATGAACTTGAATAAGATTGAAAATGAGGATTTGTTGCTTGATTTAATTTCAAATGACAGAGTAGGGGAGTTCACCGCCATTATAGATACGTTGGATTACCTTTATGATAAAAGGAATGTTTCATTCGATGAGGTATCGTCTTTGATTGGATATATGGATTTAACATCCTTGGAATCAACAGACAGTGAAGAGAAAATAAGCGACCTGATTGATAAATCGGAATTTGAATGTGCCGGCATAAATTACAAGGTTGCAGGAATTTGCAGCTTTGTCAATTTTTTGCCTTACCTGAATAGCCGTAAGAAATCGGCGGATGTGAAATCCGTTGTGGTGTGCGGTGGTTTCCCTCATGCACAAATGCCTTTGGAAATCAAGAAAGAGGAAGTCGGATATGCTTTGGAAAATGGTGCAGACGAGATAGACATTTGCATTAACAGAGGTTTATTTCTGTCGGGTAGGGAAGAAGAGGCGGCAAACGAGATTTCAAGCATAAAGAACTTGATTTCAGCATATAGAGAAACTGTTTTGTTGAAAGTGATATTGGAAGTCGGTGAATTGAATTCCCTGTCGGATATAAGGAAAGCCTCACTTCTCGCATTGGAGAACGGTGCCGATTTCATCAAGACTTCAACAGGGAAAATAAACAGAGGAGCGGATAAATATTCCGTGTGTATCATGTTATTGACTTTGAGAGAATACTACCGCAAACACGGTATTCTCAAAGGCTTAAAGGTTGCCGGAGGAATAAGAAACTGTAATGATGCCTTGATGTACGGGAAATTGTTCGACCATTTCATAAGTAAAGATTTGAAAACAAGCAATCGTTTCCGTATAGGTTGCAGTCGGTTGTTGGAGAGTGTGAAAAAGGAAATAGAAAAGAGTAAATAATAAACAATAATAACAGATATATGAAGCAATTACGTTCTAAATTAGCTCGTTATCAGGAACCGCAAAGAGTAAAAGCCTTAGGGGTTTATCCTTATTTCAGAGCAATAGAAAGCGAACAGGACACGGAAGTGATAATGCGGGGAAAGAGGGTTTTGATGTTTGGTTCCAACAGTTATCTCGGACTGACTAACCACCCTAAAATCAAAGAAGCAAGCATTGAAGCGATAAAAAAATATGGTACAGGCTGTGCAGGCTCTCCTTTTCTCAACGGAACATTGGACATTCATATAGAATTAGAAGAAAAACTCGCCGATTTCGTAGGCAAAGAAAAGGCAATAGTTTATTCCACAGGCTTTCATACAAACATAGGAGTAATACCTACCATAGTGGGTAGGGGAGACTACATAATAGGGGACGAACTCAATCATGCTTCAATAGTGGAAGGTCGTCGTCTTTCTTTTGCTACGTATATGAAATACAAGCATAACGACATGGAATCTTTGGAAGCCGTGTTGAAAAAGATACCTTACGAAAGCATTAAGCTGATTGTGATGGACGGAGTATTCTCTATGGAGGGAGATGTGGCGAAATTGCCTGCCATAGTGGACTTGGCAGAAAAATATAACGCTTCCGTATATGTTGATGAGGCACACAGCTTGGGTGTATTTGGCGAAGGAGGACGCGGAATCTGCAATCACTTCGGCTTAACCGACAGAGTGGATTTGATAATGGGTACTTTCAGCAAATCATTGGCAACAATAGGCGGATTTATCGCCACTGACGCCGACACTATTAACTTTTTGAAGCA
>OJAW01000927.1_pt1 | contig 18446 bp, 25 predicted proteins | sample 1589151 | NCBI WGS metagenome assembly OJAW01 (sample SAMN03283290) | human gut metagenome | biome: human-associated habitat; material: feces | host: Homo sapiens | place: Peru | collected 2012
GCAACAAGAAACGCAGCCGAACCAGTTGCTATATCCATAACACGCGACTCTCTATTCACATCCAATAATTTAGCCATCATCGTTGTGATATATGGCGGTGTTAATACTTTGCCTAATGATGCCCCATCACTTAATGCATACTTCAAAAAGGTAGAATACATTTCAGCCATAATATCAAGTGCACCACCGGTCAGATTGATTGCTGTATACACATTATAGTATAAATATGTAAATATCTGTTTAGTAATTGATGCCTGACCATTTATCGTCCCTTCTACTGCTTTATCCAAATCAGTTGGAACATCCCTCGCTGCATCTAAAGATATGGACATTTTAAAGGAATCAAGCATAATATTTTTTTTATCAACAGGAAGGTTCTTTATATCAAGATACTCTTTCAGATGATTGATTATTATTACACCATCTCTCTTTTGCTCAGTTTTTATACCCTTTAAATCATCTGGTACAAGCCCACTATCAAGCAAAGAAAAATCATCATCTAATACATCTTGCATCGACAATAGCATTCCTGATACATAAACCACTCTTTGATCAACACCTATATTTTGATTGTTCATCATTTTATTTAAAACTTTTGCACGCTTTATAAGTTCTTCACGAGTCTTAATTAAAATTGTATGTTTTTCATCTTCAGTAACTACTGCATTATCATAAAACGCATTAAAACTTTCTTCACTTTCCAAAAAATCAAGCGAATTATAATCTTTCATAAATTTAGGTTCAATATTCGGAGAAAAAACATAGTAAGTAGATATTTTTATACTTTCATCACTTTCTCCTGAAATACCAATGGCTATTACTTCATCATATTTTTTGCTCTCAATCATATTTCTGGCATAATAAACAGCACCATTAACTGCATAATTACTTACCGATCTTTCATCCATCTTGATTCCAGCCTTCGTAGCTGTAACGTGAAATTTATGATAAAGCTTATTTTCAATTACAACCGGAATTTTATACTTTTCAATATGAAAATCCGGCTGTCCAAAATTTTTCTTACTTTTTGTTTTAGCTGCACCTTTCAGTGCCTCTTTCATATAACTCGACATAGCCGACTTTTCATTATAATCAATACCTTTATTTAATTTTAATGAATCAAATTTTTTCTTTATAGCATCATCCACATCTGCTTCCAATGTATACAATATTTTTCCCATAATTACCTCCCTAAATATTTTTATTCTTTTCTAGGTAACAATCTATATCTTGTCTTTTTATCCTCCAAGATCTTCCTACCTTTGATGCAGGTAATTCTTTCTTTTCTATTAGTCTTCTGACTGTTTTTTCACACACCTGTAGATAAGAAGCCGCTTGAGAAATTGTTAAAATGTCCATTTACATTCCTCCCTCTTTCATACATAACAATATCACAAAACGAAATGATTTTCCACACTTTTATGTAATTAGAAGGACTTTAGCGGACACGCATCAGAACATATGTTCTTATTTATTATATCAGATATTTTTACATTTTCAAGCACTTTTTCAAGCCTTTTCTACATTTTTTAGGATGGATAGGATGGAAACCACTTGTGATCTCCATCCACTTACTATCACCTTCTAGACCCGCTTCTAACCTTCTCAAGCACCTGTCCAATACTCTCCAGAAACCTATCCAGCAAATTCCTTCCATCCACCACAAACTGCCTCATGAAATCATATGCCTTATTCAGTGTTTCCCGAAGTTTAGAGTTTTCAGCTTTTAATTGCTCATTCTCATACATAACATCTATAAGTTTATCTCTCAAGGTCTCATTGCCACCGGAACCTCGTGCCATATCATAAACCATCTCCGCAATCTCCGCTTTTCTCTCCAGCTTCGTTGCCTTATTCTCCAAATCCACCAGAGTATCACTTTGAGTTTTGATATAAGCCTCTATTCTGCCCGCTCGCTCATTTGCCTCTTTTTACTCGTTTGTCAACTTTCTCATCCGTCAATCACAACACCCCCCCTTTTTATCCACTCCAAATGCCTTTTATATGAGCTAATTTCCATTTCTAAGTTTTGTCTTTCTTCTTCAAGAAATGCAGGTGTATTGTTTAATTCCTTAGTTTTCTTATCAATCAAACCTTGCATAATCTCAATAGCCTCTATATCTGTTATTTCTTTATTCATTGCCGTTTTCCTCACTTTCCGCATTACCGTAAGTAAAAGGCTTTGAAATATAAACCTTAGGCTTATGCACATTTGAGAAATCAATAACCAAATCCTGCATAACCTCTTCTAAATCATCATTAATTTGAAAAGTAATTGTAAATACATTATCAGTAAAGCCACAGAATACACAATTAGATGCCCTGAATTGATTTAACCTTGACGTTTTTCTTAACAGTTCTAGTTCTACTCTTGTTATCTTCATTGTCTACACCTCACTTTCTTTGTATCTATATCCAGTTAATTTGTAAAATGGCTCTGCATAGATTATGTAACTGTATTGTCTTGAGCCCGGTCTTTTATAGGCAATTCCAAAATCAACCATTTTGTTTTGTAGTAATAGCCTTAATGTCTGGCAATCCATTTTCAATACTTTGCTTGCTACAGCAATCGGTATAGTTCCACGCTCGATATCTGCCATAGTTCCACCGCCTTACTTATTTGCTAATGCGTCTATTATCTTGCGTATTTCCTGCCTTTTATCCTCTGTAAGTTCAACTCTCAATTTCCGACTAAAATTTCCGTCATTGATGTGTAATTCATTTGCAATCTGCCACAACTTAACATTGTTTCTTTGTGCATATTCTCTTATATCTTTATTACACATATAATTCCCTCTCTTTCTATAATGTTGTTGTTGACTTTGGCCCTTGCAAGTGGTATTTTGTGAGCAGAACATTTTTTTTATTGTTCTGTTGCAAGAACACAATAACACAGTTTTTTGCATTGTTGTTGTTTTGTGCTAATAAATTTTAAAAGTAGAACTTTCGTATTATTTGTTCTATTTTGAGAACTTTTCAAAGTGAGGTGCTAATATGGGAAATCATTACAAAGAAATTCGCGAAGAATATGAATTTACAAATGGTGGATACAAGATGACTGCGAAAAAACTAGCCGATATTTTTAAAGAAAAAGGATATCCATCATTGACACATGAAGCCATAAGAAAAATTGAAAGCAATAACCGAAACGTATCAGAATATGAATTGCAAGGATATCGAGACGTATTCAATACTACCGCTGATTATTTATTAGGTTTTACTAACGCACCATCAAGAAATGAAGATGAAATAAGTGCAAGTAATATCACTGGATTAAACGGAAAGGCAATAGAAACATTAAAAATATTAAAAAGCCACACAAAATTATTAGATGTTACAAATATATTGCTTTCTGATAAAGATAAAGCAATCGCATTGCTTTCTAATATCAACATTATTATTTCTGATGATACATGGCAGCCTTGCGTATCAACTGATGTTGCAGACACTACAGAAGAAACAATGTGTATACCTATTAAGCCTACTGAAAATTTAGGATTTTGTTGTGAAAATTATGGAGTTTTGACAATAGATGAAAGTATTCTAAAAAGTCATGCCACGTTAATAATCCAAAAAATTCTAGAGAGTTATAAAGGAAGTGATGATCGATGAAATTACCAAATGGCTTTGGTTCTGTTTACAAGCTGTCCGGCAATCGCAGAAACCCATACCGGGCTATTGTAACGGAACGTTGGCAAATTGATAGTGATACCGGCAAATGGAAGCAAAAACGCAAAACAATAGGCTACTATAAAACAAAAAATGAAGCCCTAACAGCGTTAGCAGATTATAATAAATCTCCGTATGATGTAGATGCTTCTAAAGTCACTTTTGAGGAAGTCTATGAACGCTGGAGCACTGAACACTTTCCAACTGTATCAGAAAGCAATGCAAAAGGCTATCGTTCTGCATACCTGCTTTGTGAACCCATTGCAAATAAACGTATGGCAGATATTAAACTTGATGATTTACAATATATTGCTGATAATTCCGGCAAGAATACACCTACACTACGTAAATATAAAGTTCTCGTTGGCCTTATGTTCAAGTATGCTGTTATTCACGATATTATCACACCAGATATGAACAAAACACAGTATATAGACATAAAAAAAGCAGGCAATCCCAATGCATACAATAGAAAGCCTTTTAGTAAAAAAGAAATTGATACCATCTGGAAATGGCACGATACGAACATTTATTTTAGCATGATTTTAATGTTGATATATTCCGGCTGCAGAATATCTGAATTGTTAGACTTAAAGAAAGAAAACGTTAATATAAAAGATCGTTGGTTTGATATTACAGCTTCAAAGACAGATGCAGGAATAAGAAAAGTACCTATTTCTGATAAAGTATTACCATTCTTTGAATATTGGTACAACCTCAACGATTGCGAATATCTAATCAGTACACCAGATGGAAAACATCTTGAATACAGAAATTATTATGATAGTTATTGGAAACCATTGATTGATCAAATGGATATGGAACACCGTCCACACGATACAAGACATACTTGTGTATCATTACTTGCAGAAGCCGGGGTTGATGATAGACTTGTTAAAAAGATAGTAGGCCATAAAGGGCAAGGAGTAACACAACAAGTATATACTCACTTTGAAATAGAAGCCCTTTTAGAAGCTATAAACAAAATATAAGTAAAGGAGTGATGCAGAATGATTGTAAAAATTAAAAAGGCTCTATGATACCGCAAATACCATAAAGCCACACCTTACAAATACACGCTAATGAAATTATAAGGAATATACCAATTATAGCATACTTCCCATAAGAACGAAAGGAAGAAAAATTTATGAAAAAAATTAAAAATATGAATTATCAAGAAGCAATACGATCTATTGAAAATTTCAGCAAGAAAAAGTCTATAAATGAAAGCTTTGATATGAATATCCAAGTTGCAAAGGATATTGTAGCACTTGCAGACAGCCAGGAAGCTTTTCTTGATGCAATATACAATGTTTTTCGTTTTGGTTTTATGGCCGGATATAAGCAGAATAGCAAGGAATTTGAAATAAAGCACAATGAACACTTTTCAGGACAGCACGAAGAAGCACATAAAAAATTGACAGAACTTGCCTATTATCTGCCCTGTGGTATTGGTGCAGAATATTTATATGAATTTTTTGTTACATTTCTAAACAATCATTATCCTAATATTGAACAAATGATGCCAAACAAACAAATGAAAGCTTTCTTTGAAACAGTTCAGAAGCACGATGAAAGAATGACTCAATTTGAAGCCAAAAGGGAAGAAAAGGCAGCAGAAGAACCACTTTTGACCGAAGAAGAATACACCGACAATATAACAAAGAAAGTCTCACAGCTTCACGATGCAAAGGCACTGAAGATAGTTAGTGATATAGTGGAAAGTCTGACAAGATAGGAAAAAGGCATACTATGTTTATAAAATAGTATAACCGTTACAAAAAAACGTATAAGGGCGTCTGTAATGCAGATGCCCTTTTCTTTTTCTCATTTTTGAGTACACTTAACAAGAGGTATGCCTGTTGCATATCCTTTTATTATCTGCTCTCTGTTACTATTCCGATTTTAGCCCCTTAAACCGTCATAGTTAGCCCCAACAAAGAACATAATATGAGATTGTACGCATATTATCAGTTATATCCAAAAAATGCAAGTAAATTTGTGCGCTACGTGTGTGCTACATGTGTGCTATTGTCAAAAATTCTGCACTTTTTACCAAGATTTTCAAAAACGCAAGCATAAAGAAAGCCCCCAAAACGCAAGGCTTTGAGGGCTTTCTGTAAAATTCGTATTCTGTTCTGAATTATCTCTTTGAGAACTGAGGTGCACGACGTGCTGCTTTGAGACCGTATTTCTTACGCTCTTTCATACGAGGATCACGTGTTAAGTATCCGGCTTTCTTTAATGTAGGTCTGTAATCAGCATCTACTGTTAATAAAGCTCTCGCGATACCGTGTCTGATAGCTCCGGCCTGTCCTGTGTATCCGCCACCTTTAACATTTACAAGGATGTCGAATTTGTCAGCTGTTTCTGTAGCTACTAAGGGCTGACGAACGATAACCTTTAATGTTTCAAGTCCGAAATACTCATCGATGCTTCTTTTATTGATAACGATATTTCCTTTACCGGGTGTTAAGTATACTCTGGCGATAGATTTTTTTCTTCTTCCAGTTCCGTGATATCTTTCTGCTGTTTTAGCCATTTTAATTTTCTCCTTTCAACTTCCTTTAATTAAAATGTTAATACTTCAGGTTTCTGAGCTTCGTGTTTGTGATCAGGTCCTGCGTAAACGTGAAGTTTCTTAAACATTTCTCTTCCTAAAGGTCCTTTGGGAAGCATGCCCTTAACAGCAAGTTCAATAACCTGTTCCGGTTTCTTGTTTAACATTTCTTTTAATGTAGTTTCTTTCATACCGCCTACATAATCTGAGTGATGGTAGTAAACCTTCTGATCTAATTTCTTACCTGTCACTTTGATCTTGTCAGCGTTGATAACGATTACATTATCACCTGTATCGATGTGAGGTGTGAAGATCGGTTTGTTTTTTCCTCTTAATACTTTAGCAACTTCAGAAGCTAAACGTCCCAAAGTCTGATCTGCAGCGTCAACTACATACCATTTTCTATCAACATTTGCTGTGCTTGCCATAAATGTTTTCATGTCGTGTTCCTCCAAAATTAATATAACAAATAATTACTTTTATAAAACCGGTTTGAGATTGACCGGCCCAAGCATTTTTAAGACCTCCATGACAATGTCCGAAATCATGGCACACGCCTTTATAAAATACTTTTTGATATCTTTGCAACCTCGTCAAGCTTCTCCGGGGCTTTGGAGATACTCAACAAATGTCGCCACTGTGAAATATTATATTATACGCATCCACGTGTGTCAACTAAAAAATTCATAGCCGATAAGCATCAGACCACGCGCCGGTGCTGTCGGTCCTGCCTTCTGTCTGTCGCAGGCTGAAAGGATGTCCTGCATCGCACATGGATCCAGATTTCCTCTGCCGACCTCCAGAAGTGTGCCGACAATAATTCTTACCATATTAAATAAGAAACCATTTCCGCTGATCCGGAATATCAGATAATCTCCTTCTGTAAAAAAACGCGCCTCGTATATCGTCCGCACCGTCGTAAGCACCTGTGCTCCCGTTGCGCAAAAGCTTTTAAAATCATGTTCACCGACCAGATAATCTGCTGCCTTCTGCATATTTTCCACATTGAGCGGCACATAAACAAAATGGGCATACTGTCTTCCGATGGGATTTTCAAATTTGCCGCGGTAAATCCGGTATTCATAGTTTTTTTTGCTGTCACAATGCCTTGGATGAAAATCCGCTGCCACCTCAACCGACTGAAAAACCCGGATATCCTCCGGCAGTCTGGCATTTAGTGCGGCACTGAATTTTTCAGGCGCAATTCTTGACTGTGTATCAAAAACAGCCAGATTGCCCATCGCATGTACGCCTGCATCCGTTCTGCTTGCACCGATGATGCGGATATCTTCGCCTGTCAGATCGCAGAGTGCCTGATTTAATTTTTCCTCTATTGTCACACCGTTTGGCTGGATCTGCCATCCGTGATAGGCTGTTCCGTCGTATGCCACGGTAATCATAATCCGCTTCATAAAGCTTTCCTTTCAAACCACTTCTGCTGATATACGGTCAGAAATTCAACATAAACACTTTGCCGGATATTCATTATTTTACAAAAAACTGCAATACGTGCAGCGGCAGGAATTTTCCGAGCAGGATTGCCAGTACCAGATAGCAGAGTAAAAACGCATATGCTATATAATCCTGTTTTTTGTAGATCAACGGCTTCATTTTGGTCCGGCCTTCTCCACCCTGATAGCAGCGCGCCTCCATAGCCATGGCAAGGTCGTTGGCTCGACGGAAGGATGAAATAAACAACGGCACCAGTAACGGGATCAGTGCTTTTACCTTTTTTATGATATTTCCGCTTTCAAAATCAGCGCATCTTGCCATCTGCGCCTTCATGATCTTGTCCGTCTCTTCCATTAAAATAGGAATAAATCGAAGTGCGATCGACATCATCATGGAAATCTCGTGTACCGGCACCTTAATCTTTTTCAACGGTCCCAGCAACCGTTCCAGACCATCTGTGAGCTGATTGGGTGTCGTTGTCAGTGTCATAAGGGAAGATCCGATAATCAAAAAAATAAGACGTACTGCCAGATAAAATGCTGCAGCAATACCTTCATATGTCAACGAAAACTTCCAGATCGTCACGATCGGCTTACCTGCTGTCAGAAACAAATTAAACAAAGCCGTGATGATCAATAAAAACACAATGGCCTTTAATCCTCTGACGATATAAGAAAACGGCACCTTGGACATCCGGATAACAAAGATCAGGAAAAGGAGTGCAAACAGATATATCGTAAGATTGCGGAACATAAACAATGAAATAATATATACGATTGTACCGACAAGCTTCACCCGCGGATCCAGCTTGTGGATCTTGGAATCTGCCTGATAATATTGTCCTAATGTAATATCTTTAAGCATTTTTGTAAAATCCTTTGATGGAAAAATTTATTTTATGAACGCGCCTGATAAAGTCCGACCAGTGCATCCGCAGCCTCAGGAAGTGTTGTGATGTTTTCATCCACAGGATAGCCCAGTTCTTTTACCCGGTGCATGATATCCGTCACAGTCGGAACAGCCAGTCCGATCTCTTCCAGCTCTTTACGGTGTGAAAATACCTCACGCGGTGTACCGTCCAAAAATACCTGCCCATGGTTCATCACAATGATTCTCTCTGCATAATCCGCAACATCATCCATGCTGTGTGAAACCAGAATAATGGTACATTTCATCTGATTGTGAAGATCCTGTATCATATTTAAGATTTCCTCCCTGCCTTTGGGATCCAGACCGGCAGTCGGCTCATCCAATATGAGCACCTGCGGCTTCATGGCAAGGACACCTGCAATCGCCACACGTCTTTTCTGTCCGCCAGACAGATCAAATGGCGACTGGTAAAAAAATTCATCCGGAAGCCCTACCATTTTTAAGGCTTCATAGGCTCTCAATTCCACTTCTTTTTTGGACAGTCCAAGATTTTTGGGGCCAAAGCAGACATCTGAAAAAACATCGGTTTCAAATAACTGATGCTCCGGATACTGGAAAACAAGACCTACCTGACTGCGCAGCTTTTTTTTATCAAAATCGGCATCATGAATATCCTCACCATTAAAGTAAATTTCTCCGCCGGTCGGCTTCATCAGACCGTTTAAATGCTGCACCAGCGTGGATTTACCGGAACCGGTATGTCCGATCAGTCCGATAAACTGCCCATCCTCCAGTTTGAGATTGACATCCTTTAAGGCTGCAACCTCCATCGTCGTTCCTTCTTCATATATACAGTTTACGTGATTTAAGATAATAGACACTTCAATTCCTCCATAAACTCTTTGGTGGTAAGGATTCCTTTTGAAAACGGCATTCCCATCTTTCTGCATTCCTCTGCAAGCAATGTGACCTGAGGAACCGTTAGACGCATACTCTGCAGCTCATCCACCCTTGAAAAAATCTCCCTGGGCGTACCTTCCATCTTGATACTGCCCTTATCCATGACAAAGACCTTGTCCGCATATACAACCTCTTCCATATAATGCGTGATCAGAATGATTGTGATGTTTTCAACCTCGTTTAGTGCGCGGACAGCCCGGATGACCTCTTTTCTGCCCTGGGGATCCAGCATGGCCGTAGGCTCATCGAGCACGATGCATTTGGGATGCATGGCAAGGACACCGGCAATGGACACACGCTGCTTCTGGCCGCCGGAAAGCTTATTGGGGGAATGCTTGCGATATGCATACATCCCAACAGCCTTGAGGCTTTCTTCGACGCGCTGCCAGATTTCTTTTGTCGGCACGCCCATATTTTCGGGGCCAAATCCAACATCCTCTTCCACAACCTGTCCGATGATCTGATTATCCGGATTTTGAAATACCATTCCGGCATTTTTGCGGATATCCCAGATATGATCGTCATCTCTTGTATCCATTCCTGCGACATAGATCGCACCCTCTGACGGGGTCAGTATCGCATTCATATGCTTGGCAAGCGTGGATTTGCCGGAGCCGTTGTGCCCCAGTATGGCAATGAAATCGCCCTCTTTGATATCAAGGTCCACCTCATTGACAGCCTTGGTAATTCCCTCAACATTTCCTTCTTCATCCCTGTGAATATATTCAAATGTCAGTTTTTTTGTTTTAATCATGCTCATTTATTTTACCTGTTATTGATATATTTCCAATTGCTTTCGCAATGTTTCATCTGTACGCAGCTTTCCAAACTGTGCTATACTTATCAAAAATCGATGAACGACTGATATGGAGACATTATGGCTAAAAATTTCAACTACGACGACTTTAATAAACCGCAGAAGCAGACAAGAGAAAACTTCCGTCCGCTCCTCATGGCTGTGATCGCCATTTTTGGTATCGGCTACCTGTTGGTATACCGTGTATATTTTGCATCGCAGCCCGGCACCGGATCTGTTTCTGAAAATACCGCAGTGACTTCTGTATCTGAAAATTATTCTGATACAGGAAAAAACTCGGAAAATTCTGATGCATTATCTGATATTTATAATAGTTCCGAAGATTCCGACTCACAGGATTCTTCTAACGAAACCGGGACATCCGATTCTGAAACAACTGAGGCTCAAACATCCGGATTACAAACATCTTCATTACAAACATCTGCATCACAAACATCTGCATCACAGACACCGGATGAGGCTTCCGGCCAAACTTCCGGCAACACAGAAAATGTAACCTCTTCTGACATATCCACCGGCACCTCTTCATATACTAAGGATACAAAAACAAACCGGACGGAGACTGTCATGTATACCGATGACCGCACCACCTATCAGGATGGATTTTTCTATCAGCCCATCACCGATGATATCAAAGAACGCATTTACGGACTGTCCTATAAGACGGATTGTACCATTCCCTATGAGGATCTCCGTTATATTTCTGTCATGTATTATGATTTTGACAATCAGGTACAAACCGGTGAGATCATCTGCAATAAAGCGATTGCTCAGGATCTTGTTGAGATCTTTTATGAGCTCTACTGCAACGAATATCAGATCGATAAAATCCGCCTTGTTGATGAGTATCAGGCTGATGATGATTTATCCTGCGCGGATAACAACACCTCCTGCTTTAATTTCCGTACAGTTGACGGGACCTCCACTTTGAGCAAGCATGCTCAGGGACTTGCCATCGATATCAATCCGTTTCAAAACCCCTATGTCACCTATCCCAATGGTAAGGAGCGGATATCACCTGCCGGCAGTGAGCCTTATGCAGACCGTTCAAGCGGCCTTCCCCATATCATCACGGAAAATGATCTCTGCTACCGGTTATTTACTGCACATGGCTTTACCTGGGGCGGTCACTGGAAAACACTGAAGGACTACCAGCATTTCCAAAAAGCTCTATAATATGCGCAATACAGATTATCTGTATCTGTCAATCCTACCTTCCGGCCATATCCTGGATCTGTTTGATCAGCTCCAGATCTGACTGCTGTACACGGATATTGGTTGTCACAGGATCCTGCCCCGGATTGGTCACGGTCAGCTCGATGATCGTACCTTCTGTGATACCTCTTCCAAACATAGTCTTAACAAAAGCTACAAACTTGGGATGGGTAGCTTCAAATTTCTTAAATGCAGCTGCAATCTGCATCATTGCTGCGGGATTCATCATAATATTATCCTCTTTTCTTTCTGTATTTATATAAAATGATATCCGGGTCAAAAGGCCCAAAAGTCGCTCGTGCCTGCACGCTAATTCAAACTAATCCTTCAGCCCAAGTAAAAAGCTGAGTATTCTGTCAGCAACCTCTTCCTTGGAAAGAATAGGAAGCTCTTTCACCTCATCCTTTGTGATCAGTGTCACAATATTGGTATCTGTTCCAAAACCGGCACCTGCCACTTTTAAATTGTTGGCCACAATGACATCCAGATTTTTCTTTTCCAGCTTTACCTTGGAATTTTCAAGCATATCTTTCGTTTCCATGGAGAAACCGCATAAGATCTGCCCTTCCTTTTTATTTTTGCCAAGATGGGCCAGAATATCATCTGTCCGTTCCAGCGCAATATTCATATCGTCGCCTGATTTTTTGACCTTATCCTCATAGGTTGTAACCGGGCGATAATCAGCTACAGCGGCAGCCTTGATGATCATATCCATCTTATCCGCTCTTTCCCATACCGCATCAGCCATATCCTTCGCGGACACAACCGGCACAACCTCTACCCCCTTGGGAGCCTCCAGGGCAACCGGTCCACTGACAAGCGTTACCTTTGCGCCGCGCATCCCGGCCTGTTTTGCAATTGCATAACCCATTTTCCCGGTGGAGTGGTTGGAAATAAAGCGAACCGGATCTATTTTCTCCCGGGTCGGTCCTGCTGTTACCAGCACATTGTATCCGGTAAGGTCCTTGGGCGTCAGGGCATCTATGATATTGTCATACAGCTCTTCAACCTCCGGCATCTTTCCTTCACCGGTATCTCCGCAGGCAAGATATCCACTTGTGGGCGTGATCACCTTCATGCCGTATTTCTTTAATATCTGCAGATTATCCTGTGTGATCGGATTTTGATACATTCTGGTATTCATGGCAGGCGCAAACAGCTTGGGACAGGTTGCTGCCAACAGTGTCGTTGTCAGCATATCATCTGCGATCCCGTGTGCAGCCTTGGCTATGACATTGGCGGAAGCCGGTGCTACCAAAAAGACCTCAGCGGCCTTGGCAAGCTCTACATGCTCCACATCATATTGAAAATTGCGGTCAAAGGTATCGATCAGGCATTTATTGCCTGTCAGCGTTTCAAAAGTGATCGGATTGATAAAATTGGTCGCATTCTGCGTCATGATCACAGTCACATCGGCCTTTTTCTTTTTCAACATACTGCAAAGACCCGCAATCTTGTAGGCTGCGATACTTCCGGTTACTCCAATCACAATTTTTTTATTTTCAAGTTCTATCATATGCGCTTTCTTCCTTTACACACGTTAAATCTACACAAAATATTTGAAGCTGTAACTACCTGAGCCGATGATGTATCTGATAATGAATCCAACGATCAATATCGGAATCCATCCGACAATTTATTGATAGCTGCATCGGTGCGTTACAGTATTGATCACACTTTTATTTTTGATTTTTATCATAGATCAGAGACAGACCGATCAGTGTCAGCTCATTATCCACCTTTATATCATGCTTACACTGGGGAATGATCTTGGAAGCAAGTCCACCGGTCGCTATAACCGGGCTTTCATATCCCAGTTCCTCGTTGATTCTGTCGATAATACCGTCAATGGATGATGCCTGACTGTAAATGATACCGCTCTTCATACAATCGACTGTATTTTTACCGAGGATTCTCTTTGGTGAATCCAGACTGATCTTGGGAAGCTGCGAGGTACGGTTTACAAGCGAATCCAGAGATACCCGCACACCCGGGATAATCATTCCCCCGATATAATTGCGGTTTGGATCCAGTACACTGATCGTCGTAGCCGTGCCCATATCAATCATAATCAGAGGAGCACCGTACAGATGCAGACCTGCTACTGCATTTACTATAAGATCTGCACCAACCTGTGCCGGATTATCCATCAGAATATTAAGACCTGTCTTAACTCCCGGTCCCACGATCATACATTCCAGACCAAAAAGCTTGTGGATCGCCATCTGCAAAGTACGGTTGATCGGTGGAACAACCGAAGAAATAATGCATCCGGTCACATTCTTTTTTTCTATATGATACAGTTCAAACAATACGTTGAGCGTTGCAGCATATTCAAGCTCGGTCTTTAAAGTATCGGTTGCAATTCTTTCGAAAAACATAATTTTTTCATTTTGAATACAGCCAACAACAATATTGGTGTTTCCGACATCAATGGCTAAAATCATATCCATGCTCCTCTAATTTGTGTGTTATATTATGCCAAAGCCAACAGCCCGGCAGATATAGGTAAAATCCTATCTTTTCAATGCTTTATGCAAAGCCAGTGAAATGGCTCCGGCTAAAATACAGCATGATACGGCTTCAATCAGTCCCTGAACGCCGACCAGTGCAATGATAAAGGAAATCGGGTTGGATACGCCAAATTTATCCACCAGTCCCTGTATGTAATCGGATGAGTAAAAGAAAATAACAATACATCCCATGAAAAACAGAGTATTTAATAACGGACAGCAAATTGCACCGAGAAAATAAGCTGCTTTTCCGGTTTTTAATTTTTTAAACAATTTAAAAAGATATGCTGTACACAAGCCCTCTAAAAACCGGGGTACTAAAATCGTAAATACCGCCAAAAAGAGGTTCACGCTCATCAGCGTACTCATCATTCCGCTGGCACCGATCAAAGCATTGTAGAGACTGGTAAAGCCAAATCCCAGACCACATACAATTCCCCCAACCGGTCCAATAATAATGGCACCGATTGCAACCGGTATTGTAACCAATGAAACGCTTAAAAACGGGGTACGAATCGTACCGAGAGGGGTAGTTCCCATGATGATGGTAATGGCAAGCAGAAGTGCCATTTCTACCATAGTGAGTGTGTCAAGTTTCTTTTTTGTTTCCATTTTTCTTCTCCTTTGATAAAACGTCTTTCGACTGTCTTTCTAAAGCGAAACAATCCAGAGAGCACATTGACATAAATGATATGTTTATATAGATATATGGTTGCCGCCAGACGGTCAGCACCAAAAGATGTTTGCACAGATATATCGATGCATTTTCCTCTGGAATAACGCTCAAATAAAAAATATCATAGCAATACTGATTTGTAAATGATTGTTTTATATTTTGTGCATAAAAAAAGACCATCGGCAACCTGTCGATGGTCTTTTCATCTGCTGTTTGTGTATTGGAAAGGTCTTAAATTAAACTAACTCAAGTACAACTTCCATTGCTGCGTCACCTTTACGTTCGCCAATTTTGATGATACGTGTGTAACCACCCTTACGGTCAACGTATTTGGGAGCAACTTCGTCAAATAATTTTGCCACAAGATCAACTTCTTTTGTATTTTTCTTCTTACCGGCTGCCTGAGAAGGAACCTCGGTAACAGGATATAATACTTTTAACATCTGTCTTCTGGCATGAAGTCTGCTGGGAAGATCTTTTTTGATTTCCTTTTCTACTTCATCATATACGGTAACTTTCTTGCCGTCTTTAACTTCTTTTACTCTCTTGCCGTCAGCATCTTTTCTTGCAACTTTAGCTGTAACCTTAACAGTTTCAAAGTTGTCTTTTTCTTTTACTGCAAGTGCGATCAGACCTTCTGCGATTTTGCGAACTTCTTTAGCTCTTGCTTCTGTGGTAACGATCTTACCATGATACAGTAAATTGGTTACCTGATTTCTTAATAATGCTTTTCTCTGGCTGCTTGTTCTGCCAAGTTTTCTGTATTTTGCCATTTTTATATCCTCCATTCATGGTGCCACCGGACAACGCTCTTTGGTCTTAGATATCCGGCAGTTGTTGATTGCCATTCATGAGTGTACATATAAATACTCTTTGGATTTACTTTATATGCCAATCAATTTTATTCTTCGCCTGAATTTAATTCAAGGCCTAATTCTTTTAACTTAGCCAAAACTTCCTCTAATGACTTACGTCCGAGATTGCGGACCTTCATCATATCATCGGGAGTCTTGTTGGTCAATTCCTCTACGGTATTGATATTTGCTCTCTTTAAGCAGTTGTATGAACGAACAGAAAGCTCTAATTCATCAATGCTCATTTCGAGAACCTTTTCCTTCTCATCGTCTTCTTTTTCAACCATAACTTCTGCGCTCTTAGCGTTTTCGGATAAGTCGATGAAGAGCTTGAGATGCTCGCTAAGTACTTTTGCCGCAAGACTGACAGCATCATCCGGATACAGAGTTCCGTTGGTGTATACATCCAATGTTAACTTGTCGTAATCCGTAACCTGACCGACACGGGTATTTTCGACGGTCATATTTACTCTTTCAACAGGTGTGTAAATGGAATCTACTGCGATAACACCAATGCGTAAACCTTCGCCCTTATTTTTGTCAGCGCTTACATATCCTCTACCGTTTGTAATGGTAAGTTCCATGTATAACTTGCTGTCTTTACCACCGCTTAATGTAGCGATAACCTGATCTTTGTTGATGATCTCGATGTCTGAATCAACCTGAATATCAGATGCTCTTACAACGCCTTCGCCTTCAAACTCAATGTAAGCTGACTTGGGTTCGTTAGATGAACTGGTATTTTTGATTGCAAGACTCTTTAAGTTCATAATAATCTCTGTCACATCCTCTTTTACTCCGGGGATGGAAGAAAACTCATGTAATACACCATCAATCTTAACCTGGCTTACTGCGGTTCCGGGTAAAGAAGAAAGCATGATTCTTCTTAAAGAATTACCAAGGGTAATACCATAGCCTCTTTCCAAAGGCTCAACAACAAATTTTCCGTACTTCTTATCTTCTGAGATTTCAACAACTTCAATATTCGGTCTCTCAAAATCAAACACTGCAATACCCTCCTTACAAAACGGTTATTATTTGGAGTATAACTCGACGATAAGCATTTCGTTTACAGGAACATCGATCTGTTCACGTGTAGGAAGTGCTTTAACTGTTCCTTTGAGTGCTTCCAAATCCTGCTCTAACCATTCCGGTGAAATTCTGCCGGCTGTTACTTCAACGATATCTTTGTATCTCTGTAAGCTCTTAGATTTTTCTCTGATTTCAATAACATCTCCTGCTTTTACTAAGTATGAAGGGATGTTTACTGACTGACCATTTACCAATACATGCTTGTGATCAACGATCTGTCTTGCTTCTCTTCTTGTTCTGGCAAAACCAAGACGGAAAACAACGTTGTCAAGTCTTGACTCAAGCATTGTCATAAGGTTATCACCAGTCATACCTTTTTTACGGTCAGCTTTTTTGTAGTAATTTCTGAAAGGTTTTTCCAGTACGCCGTAGATGAATTTAGCTTTCTGTTTCTCACGTAACTGTAAGCCGTACTCGCTCATCTTCTTGCCTGCTCTTGCAGATTTACGGTTGGATTTTTTGGTATAACCTAAATATGTGGGATCTAAATCTAAAGATCTGCATCTTTTTAATACCGGTGTTTTGTTAACTGCCATTTTTAATTATCCTCCTACTATTGTTTACAATGATCATTATCCACATGATATTGTGTGGATTCATCTTCTTCCAATGGTTTTAAGTTTTCAAGTTTATTTATAGTGAAAATTATACACGACGGCGTTTGGGCGGGCGGCATCCGTTGTGAGGAACCGGTGTTACGTCTTTGATACTTGTAACTTCCAAACCTGCTGCCTGAAGAGCACGGATTGCTGCTTCACGTCCTGATCCGGGTCCTTTTACGAAAACATCTACTGTCTTTAATCCATGAATCAATGCTGCCTTTGTTGCAGTCTCTGCTGCCATCTGTGCTGCATATGGAGTAGATTTTCTTGAACCTCTAAATCCAAGACCACCAGCACTTGCCCATGATAAAGCGTTTCCTTCAGCATCTGTAATTGTTACAATTGTATTGTTAAAAGATGACTGAATATGTGCCTGTCCGTGTTCAACGTTTTTCTTTACACGCTTTTTTGTCACTTTTTTTGTAACTTTATTAGCCATATCTAAACTAACCTACTTTCTTTTTCTAAATAATTTGCCTGTTGCAAGTATTTAATCCTTATTTCTTCTTGTTTGCAACTGTTCTCTTCGGACCTTTTCTTGTTCTTGCATTGGTCTTTGTCTTCTGACCACGAACCGGAAGTCCTTTTCTGTGACGGATTCCACGGTAGCATCCGATCTCTTTAAGTCTCTTGATGTTGAGCTGGATCTCTCTTCTAAGATCACCTTCTACAACCTGAGTTTCATCAATTACAGCACTGATTTTCTTTACTTCATCGTCTGTAAGATCTCTACAACGAGTATCTGGATTAACTCCAGCCTCTGCAAGAATACGAGTTGCGCTTGTTCTACCGATTCCGTAGATATAAGTTAACCCGATTTCCACACGTTTGTCTCTTGGTAAGTCTACACCTGCAATACGAGCCATTTGTGATTTCCTCCATTTTCTTTCATTACTTTGTTCTTTTTTCTGAAGTGGTATCAGCTCAATTTCGCTTCGCTACATTTCGCTGTAAGGGCTAACGCCCTATGTCTCCCTCATATTCTGTCCTGACTTAAGCAAGCTCGGTCAGCCCAAATATGCGGTCCACGCACTTCGTCATACTGTCCCAAATTGAGGCTGTGAGTTCTCTATTATTCTGCGAGTACCCTACCAGACTCTTACTTCTGTTTATAACAGATGGTCTGATATCCCAGCCCAGGTGTGTCGGTATCACACCCTTTCCGG
>OJAW01000929.1_pt1 | contig 18416 bp, 17 predicted proteins | sample 1589151 | NCBI WGS metagenome assembly OJAW01 (sample SAMN03283290) | human gut metagenome | biome: human-associated habitat; material: feces | host: Homo sapiens | place: Peru | collected 2012
AGTATACCTTCTACTTTATTTAGCATATATTCTAAGTCTTTTTTACTTTGCGAAAATACATTTACATATACATACAAATAATATAGGTCTTCACTGTTCAGTTGAATCTCCCTTCTTATGTACTTCGCGTCATTATATGTAAATGCTGCTATATCAATATCCTGTCTATTTTCACTATAACCTTGTAAGTCTACACCTACATTTCCTATGTGGTATGTTAAATCTTTAATTACTTTGTATGTATTTTGTTTTTCATATATCATGGAAATATTTAAATTAATGTTAGAATCAACAATATCTTTTAGAATTAAATCATCTTGCTCTCGATTATAATTAATTATTATTAATGTAGAATAAAATACATTGTCTATTTCTAAATACTTTGGATTCATCATATTAATATATGATGGTGCAATATAATCACTATTATTAAAACAGCCGTCATATAGCTCTATTTTTTTATTTTTATTATCTTTTATTTTTACACCTCCAATTATTCAAATATAAATTTTTGACTGTTTAAAAACGAAAATAATATTTTTTTAATTTCTTCCTTTTCTAAAATGTTTATAACATTATTTCCACATCTAGATAAACAATCCTTAATTTTTAAAAATTTTTCGTTCAATTCATCACATATTATCGACTCAAAATTATTTATATCTTTATTAATATTAGATTTTTTTATTATTATATAGAAATTTTTTGTTGATGATTTTTTCTTTTTATTTAATTCAGTAATGTAATCAATGTACTGTTGAGATATTTTTTGTATTTTTTTATTTTCATTGTTTTTTTGGAATTCCACACAAGAAACGTGTTTAGATAAATCTTGTTTTTTTAATGAAATAAAATCTAATAATGTAATATTATTTGTAACTATTAATTTTTCATAATTTTTATTCATAATATTCCTTCTTTTCTTTTTAGTATTTTATCATATATTTAGATATTTTTAAAGATATTTAAGTAAATTAAAAAAAATAATTGTATTTTATTTTATACAATTATTTATGATAAGATTCATTATTTAATATTTTAAAACTGCGATATATTTGTTCTAATAATATTAGTCTAAATAAGCCATGCGGAAATGTCATTTTGGAAAATGATAAGCTATAATTACTTAGATTTTTTATTTCTTGATGTAATCCATCAGAACCTCCGATTATAAAGGTAATGTTAGGATTAGTTATAAATATTTTATCTAATTTATTGGCTAATTCTACGGAAGATATGTTTTTTCCTTCAATATCTAATGTTATTATGTAATCTTTTGGATTAATCTTTTTAAGAATTAATTCTTTTTCATTTGATATATTTGAATCAGGTAATTCAATTAATTCTATTTTATGATATTTATTTATTCTATTTAGATAATCATTTATACCTTCTTTTAGATAAGATTCTTTTAATTTTCCTATGCATATTATTTTTATCATATTTCTATCAAACTCGTTTCTACATTTTGTGAGGTAACAATTATGTTATCTACATGTTTGTTTTCATTATTTAGTCTATCTATTAATGTATTATATGCTAAGTCACTTGTATTATTTTCTTCGGATAAGTGTGCTAATAAAATATATTTAGTTTTATCTCCGATAAATTCAGATAAGTATTTAGCAGAATCATAGTTTGATAAGTGTCCTTTATCAGATAATATTCTTTTTCTTAGACTAAATGAATACCTACTATTATTTAACATTTCTATATCATGATTACTTTCAAAAATATACAAGTCTCTATTTTTTAAAATGTCATGATACTTTACATTTATGTATCCTGTATCTGTTACATACACTACTGATTTACTATTGTTTGATAAGATAAATCCTCTTGAATCTGGAGCATCATGTGATGTTTTTATCATGTCAACTGTTATATCTTTTATTGTAAAGTTACTTTCGTCAATTAATGTATAATTTTCGACAAATGGTAAATCTGGCTGCATTTTTGGGGTCATATATACTTTGGTATTAAATTTATGTAGAAATACTTTTAATCCATTTATGTGATCGGCATGAGTATGACTAATTAATATGCCATCAATTTCTTTTGGATCTATATTTATTTCTTTTAATTTTTCACAAATATATTTGCAAGTATTTCCACAGTCAAGTAGTAGTTTGGTATTTTCTGTTTCTACAAAAATTGTATTTCCTTTACTACCACTAGATAATACTTCTACTTTCATTAGTATAGATTATACGGGTTAATTGTATAACCACCGGCATATGGTTTACCTATATATACTCCAAAGTGTAAGTGAGTTCCACCATAAGGGTTATAACTATTTGGTACTGGATATACATTTCCGGTATTTCCCATTGTTCCTATTTTTTGACCTCTTGCAACTGTTTGTCCCTCTTTTACATAGATATCTTTCATGTGCATATAGATTGTATGATATCCTCTGATGTTATGATTAATTATTAAATAATTTCCTTGTGTTTGGTTACAACTTAAATTTCCTGGGTAACATCCTAATCCTACTTTTGTTACTACTCCATTATTAGCAGCATATATTGCTGAACCATAACCTGGTCCTGATATATCTAAGGCATTATGGAATGCTCCCCATCTCCACGCATAACCACTAGTTATTGAATAAGGTCTATCTGTTGGCCAAGCCCAATATGAAAGATCTGCGACTGATGGAGCATACTTTTTACCTCTTACTATTACTCTATTTATAGCAGGTTTTAATTCTGTTGAACTAACATTGGTTGTATCAATTAATTGTCCATTCATATATTGTTTTTTTCTTGTTACACGATATAGTCCATTTTCTCCTTCAGTTACTACTCTATCATCTGTACCTGCATAGATAGTTTCATCATATTGAATTTCGGTATCATATTTTTTTTCTTCATCTGATACTTCGTGATAATCTACTACTACATTTATTATTGGTTCAATTAATCCTACATATACTTCTTGTGATTCATATAGCAAGTTATTTACACTTGTGAAGTCAGGGTTAGCAATCAAAAATTCTTGAACATTAAGTTTATTTTTTTCTGCAACAGTTTCTATCGTATCACCTGCTTGAACAGTGTATTTTTGTTGACTTTCGGTTGTACCATATAATAAATATTTAGCTAATTCATCAACATCAGTATAAATTTCTTCTTCACTTGATATTAAAGATTCTTTATATGTTACTTTTTGTCCTAAGTCAATATTTTCTATTATACTTCCTGTATCTACAATTTCTTTTTGGGTATCATTAATATAATTGTTATATTCTTCAACATTAACAAATGCTTTTATTGTATTAGTTAGTGCTTCATCAAATATTTCTTTAGAAAGTACATTAACGGTAGTACTTTTATTTGATTCTTCATCTGTTATAGTTATAACTACACCTTTTATTGTAAAATTTTTCTTTTTAATTATTTTATTATATATTTCTTCATTTGTACTTATTTTTGGTTTATATGTTATTTCTTCTTTAATTTCTACTCCATTGGGAGTATATACATTCTCTACATTATACTTACTTTTTATTTTCTCCTCTTTTTCATTTATATATTCTTTAAATGAATCTTCTGACTCAATTGTTCCAATTAATGAACCATCTAGGTATACATTGTATACTTCTTGTGGTACTTCATTTTCTTTACTTTTAAATCCTAATAATAATATTGAAAATATTGAAATAATAATTACTATTATAATTGATATTGAATATTTATTTTTCATTATTTCCACCATCTTTTTGTAGTGATGTAAATGTAGATGTTCTTTTCTTGAATACCAAATCTATGGTACCAGTTGGACCATTTCTGTGTTTTAATATTATTAATTGAATAGGAGTTGTTTCAGTTCCTTCGGGTAATTGTACATCTGGTGCATGAAGCGCTGCAACTATATCAGCATCTTGTTCTATAGCTCCTGATTCTCTTAAGTCACTTAATACTGGTTTTTTGTCTTCTCTTTTTTCAACACTTCTTGATAATTGAGATAATGCTATTACTGGAACTTCTAGTTCAAGTGCTAATGTTTTTAAATTTCTTGATATTTCTGATATTTCCTGTTGTCTATTTCCTGCATATTTTGCAGAAGAATCAATTAATTGTAGATAGTCTATTATTACAAGTCCTAATCCTTCGCCTTGTGTTGCAAGTCTACGACACTTTGCTTTTATTTCACTTGATGTTACTCCACCAGCATCATGGAAAAATATATTTGTATTTGATAATTGACTTATTGCTTCATCAAATCTTCGCCAATCTTCATTTTCCATATTTCCTGTTTTTAGTTTAGCATTATCTAATCCTACTACTGAACTAATCATTCTTAAAATTAATTGTTCTGCTGGCATTTCCAAACTAAATATGGCAATATTTTTTTTGGTACTTTTTGCTGCAGCAGTTGCTACATTCAAAGCAAAGGCAGTTTTACCTACGGCAGGACGCGCTGCAATTATTATTAATTGCGTTGGATGTAATCCTTCGGTTAATTTATCTAAATCTGGCAAACCTGTTGTTAGTCCAGTGACTCTACCATGGTTTTCTGCTAAATGTTGTAAATCCTGTTGTGCTTTTGCTAAAACATCTTGAACTTTTCTAAATTCACTTGTTTTTCTTGTTTTAGCAACATTAAGTATATTTTTTTCTGCTCCTTCTACAAGCAATGATACATCTATATCAGGATTGTTTGCATTAGTTATTATTTTAGTTGCTTCTTCTATCATTCTTCTTAACGTAAATTTTTCTAATACTAAATTTATATAATAATCAATGTTTGCACCAGTTGCAACACTATCAACTAATTCATTTAAGTATTCTACTCCACCAACTTTATCTAATAGTTTTTTTGTTACTAATTCAGCTGTTAATGTATTCATATCTACTGGTTTTTTATTATCATATAATTCTTTTATTACTTCAAAAATTATACCATTTTTTTCTAAGAAAAATGCATCTTTATCCATTTCTTCACATGCTTTTTGTAATGCCGCATATGACCAGAATACTGAACCAAGCAGAGATTTTTCAGCTTCTATATTGCTAGGAAGCCCTTTATTCATTTTATCACCTACTCACTTATTAATTCTATATTTAATTTTGCTTTAACTTTTTTATGTAATTCTACTTCTACAAAATGATTACCTAATACATTTAATGGTACATCAATTAATATTTTCTTTTTATCAATATTATAACATTTTTTTGCTAATTCATCTGCTATTTGTTTTGTAGAAATATTTCCAAATACTTTTCCATTTGCTCCTGTTTTTACTTTAAATTGTATTTTTAATTTTTCTAATTCTTTCTTATCTTTTTCCGCAATTGATATTGCTTTTTCTTCTTCTATTCTGCTAGTTTCAAGATCATTATTTAATCTATCTAAACTACCCTTAGTATACTTTACTGCATATCCGTTTTTAATCAAATAGTTTGTAGCATATCCATCGCTTACTTCTTTTATTTCATTTACTTTTCCTTGTTTCTTTAAATCTTTTATAAAAATTACTTTCATTTTATCCCCACCTTCTTGTTAATATTATACCATACATTACACTATTTGTAACAAAAAAAGATAGATAAGTGATGATTATCTATCTAAAAAATATTAATAATATTTGTAATTTAAGTATTCTTCATATCCTCCAATAATATTAGCAGTATTATATCCAAATAAATTTAATCTATTACTAATTTCAGAACTTTGTTTACCATTATCACAATATAAATAATATTTTTCGTTTTTATTTAGGTAATGAGAAAAATTATTTAATAAATTATAATATGGTATGTTTATTGCACTTTTTATATGTCCTAAATTATATGTGTAATTATCTCTTATATCAATTATTTTTACATTGTACATATTTAATACTTCACTTAAACTAACATTTTGCATTAACACCACCTCTAATATAATTTATTGAACTATAAAACAGACGATAAGTTAATAAGCCAAAAAAAGATGAAGTTTATTCATCACTGAAGAAGTCATCAAAGAAAGCATCATCGCTAACATTCTGTTCTTCTTTCTTTTCTGGTAATTTTTCTTCAATTACTGCATCTTTTACTTCATCTTTATTATTAACTAAGTCATTTAAATTCAATGTTGAGTTTGTATTATTAGTATTATTACTTTCTTGTTCTTGACGCTCTTGTTCTTCAAGTTCTGCAATTTTAGCATCAATTTTTTTAACTAAATCTTCAACATTAAATGTTGATTCTCTATTTGTATTATCTATTTTATTTAATGATTCCGTTTGATTTGACATCGGTTCAGACATACCCATCGCAAATGGATTCATCATTGGACTAGCTCCACCAAAAGGATTAGCTCCAAATGGGTTTTGTGCAAATGGATTACTACTACTTGGCATACCCATACCGCTCATCATTTCATTCATCTTTTCTTTTTTTAGATTTTTAACAAATTCTTTCAAATCAAATAATTCAACAGGTTCTTTTTCTCTATGTGGATATGTTGCTCTTTCATATTTTTTACCCCAATCCATTTTAAAATGTGGAGTAAGTTTTGTCTTAAATGGCATTGATCTTAATCTTAAAGAAATTACTTCAAATTGAGAAAGTCTTTGTAAATCACTTACTGTAACTAATGGGGTTGATGCTGTTTTATCTTTTTCCTTTGATTTTACTTCACCACACATTTTACTAATTTCTTCAAGTGCTTGTAATTCACTACTTATTAAGTACATTGTGTTACAGTTGCCTTTTATTGTTTCAGCATCTTCTTTACCATACACTTGATTTAATTGTGCATAGTTTTGGATAATGAAATTAAATCTAATTAATCTACTTCTTGCTGCTGTTACCATTGTTGTAACATCTTTAAGTGGTGGCATATTGGCAAACTCATCTAGTATAAAGTTTGTTCTATTTGGTAATTTTCCACCACATTCTTGAGCAACATCAATTAATGTTTCATATACTTGTTTGATAAATATTGTTGCTAATGGGTGTAATGTTTTCTTTTCATCTTGAACAATCATAAATACTGCTGTTTTTTGTCTTCCAATATCTTTCATATCAAAATCACTATGTGATAACATTTCTGATAAGTTATCACGAGATGAAAATAGTTTTATTTTTTGCTTAAATGTTGATAAGATTCCACCCTTTGTTTCTTCAGGAGAATATACAGTACCAGACGCATTTATATACGCTGGTTTTGCTGGATCTTTAGAATTAAAATATTCTTTTATATAATTATTGTTTGGTGCGCCAAATCTCTCCTCACCAATTGTAGCCATTAAATTTACACTATTGATATTAACTTGTTTTTCATCAGCATCTTCAAATAGTCCTAAAGTTAATCCTGTGAAATAGTCTGCTGATGTTTTTTCCCAGAATGGATCATTTGCTTTACCATCATATAATATATTTAATGCTAAGTCATCTAGTAATTCAATTGCTTTATCCGTATCTCCTTCTTTGTATAATTTGTAAGGTAGAGTCATAGGATTCCATGCATTACCATTTTGAGGATTTCTGAAGTTTAATATAACAATGTTGTATCCTCTTTCTTTTAACATGTTAGCAGTATTTTCATAGATTTCACCCTTAGGGTCTGTTATTATCATTGATTCATCATGTTTTGCCAAACTATATACTAAAGGAAAAACAACTATTTGAGTTTTACCAGAACCAGTAGCACCCATTATTAGGTTGTGCATCTCACCATTATCAACCCACATTTTTTTACCATTATTAATTACTGCTAATCCTGCAGCATCTGCTTTATAAGCTTTTGGGTCTATTAATGATAATGTTTTTTTAATTTCAGACTCTTTTGCCCATCTAGAATATCCTTTATCTTTTTTCCCTTTAGCAAAGAAACCAAATCCACTTTCTCTATCAAAGAAATATGAACTAACTGCAGCAAAAATACCTGCTAAAGCTAAAATAAATAAGGCAATTGTTGCACCAAGATATTCAAATGTAAATGCTCTAAATGGAGATAATCCATAAAAAGTCCCTTCTGTTGCTAATGATGTAGCATTTAAAACACCAATTGCACACATGTATAATAAAAATAAACAAAATGTTCCAAATAAAATCCAATCTTTTGGTTCTGCACTAAATTTCATATTTTCCTCCTCTTTTTTCAGTATTATTATAGCACACCAAATAATAAAATGCAATAATAATAATTAATACTAAAACTGAAGATTACTCCTCAGTTTTAGTTATTGATACTGTATATTTTAGTATTCCATCTATATCAAATATATATTCATTACCATAATTATCTTTAATAGCAATTTTATTATTATTTGTACTAAATTCTTTAGTACTTATATTACTATATTTTTTTAAGTATTTTTCAAATTCTTCATAAGTATTGAAATACTTTTCTTTTGTAGCTATACTTAACAACTCATACATGCTTTTAGAATCTTTTTTTATAAAATCATTAAAATATAATAATGCCCTACTTTTATTGTTTAAAGTCGTATATTCAAACTTATTATATTCATTTTTTTCTATATCATTAAATTTTTGTTTAGTAGTTTTGGCATTTTCATATTTTTTCTTATTTATAATTTCAATATTAAAACAAGAGGTAGTAATGTCATAATTTAAAACATAATATTTTTCTCCAACTAATGTTGGTTGTTCTTCAAAAGAATCTTTATATAAATTTCCTTTTACATAATACTTATATAAATTAAGTTTACTTATTACATACATTTCTTCTACTTCTAAAAATGTAAACTCATATTCTTTATAGTCAATATCATCAGAAGTTATATATTTTAATAAATTTGCATCACTTATAGAATAATTTGATAATTTGTTAAGATTATTTATTACCGAAAAGAAAGTATTTTCATCAGTCACTAAAGTTAAATCTCTAAACTCAGTCTTTTTTCTTTCTTCTTCACCGGCATTCCTATTAATTAATACTATCAAAATTATTATAGAAAATATTACTCCTAATACAACTAATGCTTTTTTATCTCTTTTATCCATTTTTCACCTCACATTAATTATATGTATATATACCTTTGTTAAATAAATCAAATTCTGCTTGTCTTCTTCTTGCTAATCCATTTAAATAATTACCAGCAGAATCAGTTACAGGACTGCTCATATAATTATCATATAATTCCTCTGAATTTCCATATTGTTTATATTTATCTACAAATCCAACTAAATTTCCAGTATTATAATATCTTATTAATAATGCTTCTTTTTGATGCTTTTCTAGTGTTATATTATTGTTTTTAAGCAAATTATCTATATATGCATTTTTTTCTGCTATTATTTCTAATTCTATTTCATCTACAATTGATACAACTAAAGTATCGCCATCTTTTAATGTATTAATGTCTATTCCTCTTTTTTTAAACATTTCTGGATTATTTATTAAAGTTACTCCATGGCCTACTGTTAATACTCCACCTGAGTCAGCATACACAAGATACTTATCATTTCCAGACTTCTTTGCTCCTTCCCAGCTTCTTAACATTGTAACATATTTTTCATCTGTTGATGTACTTTCACTACTTGTACTTGGAACTGTTACTGGTCTAGGGTCATCTGGGTCTATATATTTTCTTGGATCTACTGAATTTTGAGAACCCCTAGCACCTTCTTCAAACCCTATATGCAAATGTTTTCCATTGGAGCTACCACTATTACCCATTTCTCCAAGAACTTGTCCTTGATTTACCGTATCTCCTATTTTTACTCTAATTGAATTCGGATAAAGATGCGCATATACAGTATATATACCACCTGAATGCTCTATAACTACATGGTTACCATATGTTCCTCCACATGGATTTTGGTAATACCCATTATTATCACAACCATTATAAGCGACTGTAACCTTTCCTTTCATCGATGCAATTGCATAATATGTATCATTTGGCTTATCAGGATTTACACCAATATCCATACCTGAATGTGAAGAAACAACACCATCAATATTTCTAGAACTAGAATACTCTGAATTTACTCTTGTTGATTTTGGCATTCCAGTTGCATATTCTACACCATCTTTTGTTTCTAATTCTCCTCCAATAGGCCACCAGAAGTTATCTTCTGAGTTTGTTTCAATATAAGCAATATTCGAACCGGAAGAAGTTGAATCATCTTTCATATCAAAAAATAATAATGATAATATTGGTATATTCAATGCTACTATTATAAATAGAAAAAGCACAATTCCTAGAATTATGCCTCCAATTATTAATTTTGTTTTAAGAGGCATTGCTTTAATTTTTTTTGATATGCCTTTTTTTGCCATATCTTTAAGTAATGATTTTTTATTTTCTTCATTTTCTTTTCGATTATTTCTATTCAAATCATTAAACATAAAATGCCTCCTTCAAATTAGTATCCTCCGCCACTACCGAAAGAATCTAATTCTTTATCAGAAACTACTACATTTATTTGCATTCTTCTATTTCCACAAACAAATAATCCTTGTCCCTGACTATATCTTTTTATACCCTCTTTTTCATTATCGTTTAAATCAATTAATTGTGCTAAATCTTCCGCTGCCTGTTTCTTTAATCCCATTACAAGATAATATGATGCATTATCAAATATTGCTTTACCATGAGTTATCATACCTTCACCAACGAAGTCTGAAGGTTGTTGAGTAATTATTATTGTACCTGTATTATATTTTCTAGCTCTTCTTTGAACTTGTGCTAAAAATTCTGCTCCAAGAATATTTTTTTCTCCTAATAATACATGCGCTTCATCGACTGATAAAACTGTATTTACATTAGGATTTAAACATAAACTCCATGCATATTTTAACACATTGAATAGTAAAGCATTTCTTATATTAACATCTGAATTCATTAATTCTTTTATATTAAATACTATAAAGTGAGTATCAGATGTAATTGATGTATGACCGTTAAAATAATACTTTAATTCTCTAACAAACGGTCTTATTTTTAATTCTAATCTTTCCAAAACATCTCTTTCATGTGTCTTTTCAGTAAGTGATGTTAATTTACCATATACTGTTGCATACACATCTGAAAATGTTGGATAATTTTCTGGTCTAAATCTACTAAAATCTGTTTGAAAATTAATTCCAAATCTTTCATAAGTATCTTGTACTATTCCAATAAATAGAGTAAGAACATCTTCTTCTATATTAGGATCATAATATTTCATAAATGCCTTTAATGTTTGCAAAGTTTTTGTTAAAACAGTATTTCCCATTCCACTTCTCAATTCATCCTCGTCAGCATCTACTAATACTTCAAGTGGATTAACCATACCAAACTCTCCACCTTTTCCCAATTCAACAACTGTACCTCCATACATATTTGTCATTTCAGTTATTTCTCCTTCAGGATCTACTGCAACTATTTGGTAACCATTTCTTATGTGACTTCTTAATATTAATTTAGCAGCGGTAGATTTACCACTTCCGGAAGTACCTAAGATAATCATATTAGCGTTATTTCTATTATTTTCTTTTCTTATTTGATATAAGAATTGGTTGAATAATACAACTCCACCAGAAAATTCTATGCCCAATAATGTAGATAATCCTTCATCTTTTAGACTATCAAAAATGAATGGGTACATACAAGCCATTGTAGGGGATGGCATAATTGTTCCAATACGATCTTCAATAACTTGTTTATCAAAGATTGGTAACATTGATTTCAAAACACGTTGTTGTTCAAATCTTAATGGTATTGCTACCATTTCCATAGAATCCAGATATGTCTTTAAATTTAATTTTTTATTTTCTAATTCTTCTTTAGTATCAGCAGTTATCATCATGTGTAATTGAAAATCAAAAGTTTTTGATTGTGATGCGGTGAATTGCTGAATAAATGTCTCTAAGGAATCTATATCTTGTCTAATTCTTTCTAGAATAGTATTGTCTCTTTCTGTTTGATATTTAGTTCTTAAGTCTGCTAATTCCTTATTTAACATTTTTGTTAAATTAGAAAGAGGTACTGGAATATGCTTTATTGCTACTTTTACTCCAGGTATATTTGTTAAATCTGATAAATATCCATCATTAATAAATCTAGGATATGAAATAACAGTTAATACAGTTGCATATTTGTCACTAATGATAAAGTCTGATTGATTAAATTGAAGCCCTTTAGGCGCTAATTGCGATTTAAAATTCACTTGGTAACACCACCTTATTCTCTGTAGTTTTTCCACCATTCAAGAAACTTTCTAGCACTGATCTTAGGTCAGCATTTGATGTTTGAGCAGAATCAAGACCACAATTAGATAATCCCAACATAAGAGTTCTGAGCCTTTTTTGAATTGTATCAAGATTTTTTTCTTTAAATAAAATGTAATATTCTGTATCAGTAACATTATTAAGTATAAAATCATTTGCTTTTTCAATATCTTGACTTATTAATTTTTTGACTCTTGGATCTTGCACTTGGTTATATTGAATTTGTAAAGTAGCAAGATAACTAGAGATATCTACTGGTCTATCTGCTGATATTAACCAAAATTCAAAATCAATAGTGTCGTAAAATGTTTTTAACATTGCAATTATATTATTTCTAGTATTGGTATCAAGAATAAAGATATTTCTTGGTCTTACCTTTACTCCTGTTACCTTATATTTGTTATCAAGTTCTATCATACCGTTAGTAATATTTTGTACTGGTAACCAGTCTTCAGTATATTTTGAACTATTTGTTTTCTTTGTACTCATCTAGAGGACACCAACCCTTCCATATATATTTTTTTCTTCCATTATAGAAATCTAAAATACTCTGAATTGCACACAATGTATTGTGATAATTTGGTATTGGCAATACAAGGACTACCCCAATCATCATTGGCAAACTGCATAGAAGCAGAGCCCAGATACTAGCATTATTACCAAAAATTAGTAATAGCATTATAGTTGCAGCAATGCCTACACCTGCAATTAGCAGGTCTGGCATTAGCCTAAACATTCCGAGTATTAACATAGATTTTTTTGTGTTAGCTGGTACTAAACTACCATTCATAAAGTATCACACTCCTTTTATTCAAATATATTATTTTTTGCTGCCACTACTAGCCGCTTCTGCTGTTGCATTAGCTGCAAATGTAGCTGAACTTTCATTAATAGCTCTAACTGTTTCCTTTAATCCACTATTTTCATTAGTTAATTGAGAAGAATGATTTGTTAATTTTCCTTGAATAGCATCATAAGTATCAAAATCAGTTATCGTATTATTAATAAATGCGGTAAATGTTTCTGGATCTAAAACACTTTGTAAATATTCAACTGTTTTAGTACTTCTTCTAGCATTGTCAATTGCTTGTCTCATTGTACTAATATTAGAAGCCAAAACAGCATCTGCTTTTTCATTAAGTTTTTGAGTTGTTTCTACAGTGTTACCATTTTCATCAATTGTACTAACTACAACATCAACATTACCAATATCTCCACGCAATGTCCTTGTAATTCCATAACGTTTTAAATGTTTCAAAGCCTGTCCTCTAGCTTCTTCTGCATCTACTGCAGCTTGGGCTTTTTGTGCTGCTATCTGACGCATTTTATCTGTAGCTTCGCCATTCATTTCAGCTCTAACCAATTCAGCATTAGCTGCATCAGAAATAGCTTTTGCAGAATTTGCTGCTGCTTCATACATACCATAAATTTCACTAGTTGATTGACCAACTTTTACTTTTATACCAAGACCATTCTTGTCATTTTTCATATCTTTATTTAATTTTTCAGCATCAGCAACATTAGCTACAGCAATATTTTGTTCTTTCGCCTCAATTTTTTTGCCAGATCTATCCTCACTACTATCTTGAGCACTCTTAACGCCTTTTTCCATAGAAGCTTGTGCTTCATTTACTTTCACTGCCGTCTCTATATTTTTCACTTCTTGTTTAATAATTTCTGAGGCCGTTTTCACACCGACAGCTTGTTGTAATTTAGTAATCGTTTTTGAAACAGTTGCACTAATTGTAGCGCCGCCTCCTTCTTCCAACCATTTTTCTCTCGATAACTCACTAGTTTTGCTATTTTTTATTGATTCATTAATTTTTTTATTAATTTCCTCAGGTTTTGTTGCACTAAATCCAGTTACAGCTCCACTACTAAAACCTTGCAAAAATGCTCCTATACCTTGTAATGCAATATTTAAACCATAGCTTTGGTTTTCAGCTTTTGCACGTTCACTTGATGCTAAATTTAATTCAGCCTTTGCTGTGTCATAGCTACTATTGTATTCTTTATTATATTTATCTTGAGCAACCTTTAATTTAGCTGTTAATCGTGCTCTTTCATCAGCAGATATATCATTTCTACTTAATTGAGTCTCTATATCAGCCAATTCACGTCTAGTAGCTTCACTAACGTGACCCCCACTTTTTACCATATCAAATTCTTTTTTTGCCTTATCAAACTCTTTTTTTAAACGATTTTTTTCTTCAGCAGAGACATTATCATTATTAAGTGCTGCTTCATAAGCACGCTGTTTTGATACCAAATTATCTCTAGCGTCCTCTAAGTTTTTTCTCTTACCTCTATACTCATTTTTTGCTTTTCTTTCAGCTTTTTTAGCTTCTCTAACAGCTCTATTCAAAGAACGTCTATCAGTAGGTTTTCCTTCCTCTGTTAGTTTATCCTTTATATCTTTTCTTCTTCGATTTTCATTTTTAAATCTAGCTGCTGCTCTAACTGCTCCACCAGCAAGAGAACTTCCAGCAAGTCCAGCTGTTCTTGCTGCCATAGGTGCAATTCTATCTTTACCTTTAAGTCCAAATCCAATTCCTGCTTCTCCGCCCATGTTAGGCAATAACTCTTTAAGCATTTTTGGAGCCTTTTGAGCAAATACTAACAATCCTAAAATTATTGCAATATATGCAAATACTTTAGTACCTGTACTTACATTTATATTAACAAATAATTTATCTCCTTTATATGCAGTTTGCAATACATCACAAATTAATAATATAAAATATATTATAAACAATCTTATAAACAAATCTAAATATGTTGTAATACATTGTTTTATCCATTTACTAAACATATTATCCTTTTTCGGAGATAAATGACCCATTATTGCAATTGGAGACATTATTTGTAAAAATACTAATTGTGCATATCTCGTACCTAAGTCTACGCAATATAATACCAATATGTATACAATGAGTCCACCAACAACTATTGCTTGAATTCCATCAAATTTTATTAAAGGTACATCTTCTGTCTTTGTATTTCCATTACCCATATCATATGTTTTTGATTCGGAATCGTTTAATCCTATGCTTAAATTTTTTAGATTGCCTTGATTTTCTAACCATCCAAGATTATATTTTACGATTGGTGCTGCACTACAGCTATCTTTGTCACTATCATATGTTTTACACGCTTCATCATTAACATCATAAAACATTCCAAACATAGTTGCCGAAAAACTTTTACCAAAACTTGTCATATTGACATTTTCTTTTCCAAGAATCACCTTAGAAAATATTTGACTATCTAATAAGCGTTCTTGAAGTTTAAAAGCCATGTCAAAAATTGTTGGCACAAAAGCAATTAGCAATATAACTGTTACTAATTTTAAAACTAAATTTCCTGCACCCTTTTCTTTATCATTTATGGTGTCTGGCTGAACTACATACTTTACAAACTCGAATGTAATATAGAATACCATAACTATCGTTAAAACCAATGTCACTCTTTGATATAGTGGCTCTATTTCTTCTGATTTTAATATATTTGCTCTTGATATTGTATCAAACACTTCATATAGTAAAGCAATTAACGAATATATTACTTTGCATAGAAGAGCTCCAAGCTCTCTTATCGCTTTACTTGCAAGACTTAAACCTAGTATTTGCATATTATTCACTCCTTTATCTTATAAATCACAAGAAATATATTTACCTTGCCATACAATATCTGCTAAATGCATAATTATATCTATGAATACTGGTATGAAGAAGAAAACTACTCCAATAACAATTCTTTTTATAAACGTTTTTTGTGCTTTTTTCATTTCATCTTCTTTTCCGGCTATTACTGCCTTACTTAGGTCCAACACTCCAAAACCGATAACTAAAACTGGCACTATTATTCTGGGATATTGTAATATTTCATTTACCAAATATCTGATACTATTTGGATCATCTTTATCTCCAAAAATTGTGCAATCAACTGTAGCAGTATCACCACTTATGTCGAATCCTTCTCCTGGTGCTACGCCTGTTAATTTTTCATAGTACTGAGCTCCTGTTATTTCACTTCCGTCAGCATTTTTGTGTTGTAAATACCATGCATGATATTTTCCTGTTTGCTCTGAAGCATCAACAAAATTCTTTGCTTCAGTCAAATTATTTGTTGAATATACACCATAGGTTCTATAATTATCTTTTGTTCTAACAATCAAATATTCTGGACAGTCAGCTCCTTTATTAGCTGTTAAAGAATCTTTGTACATTCTCTTCAAGGTTATACCCGTTTTGTTATCTTTATAATCACTATACCAGTTTATTATTCCTTCTTTATTAGACACAGTTCCTTTTCCTGCTTTATTGACAGTTATTTCAGAAAAGCCTTCTACCCATAAATAACCTTTTTCATTATGCCAATTTGGACTTGGGAAGCTCCATTTTACTGTTAATACCGCATTGGCATTTGACTCTTCTTTACTAGCTACATTATCAGTATAATAGCAAGTTTTTGTTTCCTTAGCATATGTTCTATTTACTCCTATAACCATTATTACTAATAGGAATAATAAGTATTTTTTATATTTCATAAAATTCTCTCCTTCATAAAGTAAAATATCTCGTATACATTATAACATAAAAAAATAGAAAAAGATAGAACTTTTTCTATTAATTTTTATATATTTTTTGTAATTATTTTGTATTCCAACAAGTAATCCAGTTAGACTGTCCTAAGTCTCCACTATTATCAATTAATCCAAATACTACTTGAACAATAAATACTACAAAGAAAATTGCTACAGCATAAATTGCTCTTTTTATTAATAGTTTTTGAGCAGATTTGATTTCATCTTCTTTAGAAGCCATAACAGCTTTTCCTAAATCTAACATTCCTAATACTATTAAAATAATTGGAATACCAATTTGGATTAAAGGTATTACTCCATCTCTAATAAGTCTAATTATTGGCATTAAAGCATCACAATTTACAGCATTAAATAACATAATAATATTCCTCCTCTTTCTTAATATAATGATATAACAAAATATTATTTATGTCAATATTTTACATATTTATTTTACAAGTTTCATTTTTCTTACTCTTAATAATTCTTTTTCCAGTTTTTCTCTCATATTATCATTATATATCTTTAAGTTTTCTTGATAGTAATTGATATTATTAAATAAAATTTCAATATCTTTTTTTGTTAATTTAGATTTTAATTTTATTATATTCATTACCAATTTTATTAATATTAAACTTACTAGTGCTGATATTAGTAAAATTTCAAATATATAGTCACCACCAATTATTATTCCATTTACCATATACATTACTTTTGGTTTTACACAATGTACAAATCCTAGTGTACAGCCAGCATAAACAAATGAAACAAATAAAAACACTAATGTTTCTTTGGCAAGATTTTTGGCACCTGTTGAGTTAAATCCTATTTTTACTAAAATACCTGCTATTATTATTTTTGAGATATTAATTATATAATTTGGTAAATTTACATATAGTGAAAAAACGTATAAAGAGCCTAATATACTTGCTACAAGTAATCTTAATCGATTTTGCTTTCTTTTTAATAATCTCCCTGTTGTATATAATATTAGGTAATTCATACAGACATTTTCTAAAATAATTAAATCTAAATATGCAACCATGTAGATCTCCTTTCATTTGTAATATTTATTATTATAGTTCTTTCTTTTAGAAAAAGCTGTCATATCTTGAGGCAGAAAAAAAGAAATAATCTACATATATAGATTATTTCTTTTAAAATTTTTATATATTTGACAAGTTAATTTTTATAATCCCTATTTTCTATAAATAGTTTATTTATAAATTACTTTATATTAATCTCATTATTGTGGTCTATTACCATTTTTTTTTCTTAAAAATGATGGTATATCTAAATCATTTTGTGAATTATTCATGTCTTGGCTTGATGGAATTGAATTTATTTTCTTTTCCCATGTTTTAGAAACTAAGTTATCAACTCTTTTGCTGTTAGCTGATTCATCTTCAAATCCTGTTGCAATAACAGTAATTTGAATTTCATCTTTCATTTCAGGATCTATAACTGTACCAAATATAATATTAGCTTCTGGATCTACACTGCGTTGAACAAGTTCAGCAGCTGTGTTAGCTTCATGTAATCCAACATCGCTACCACCTGTAATGTTTATAATTACACCTTTTGCTCCTTCTATTGAAGTTTCTAGTAATGGACTTTGGATAGCTTGTTTTGCAGCATCTTCTGCTCTGTT
>OJAW01000930.1_pt1 | contig 18396 bp, 18 predicted proteins | sample 1589151 | NCBI WGS metagenome assembly OJAW01 (sample SAMN03283290) | human gut metagenome | biome: human-associated habitat; material: feces | host: Homo sapiens | place: Peru | collected 2012
CCACCATGACTGATCATAATATAGTTGCCCATCGTAGAGCTGTAGGATGCCGCAATAACGGTTCCGCTCTGTGCTGCCAGTATCGGACTTCCTCCGGGTGCCGCAAAGTCAATTCCGTTGTGGAACTGCTTTACACCGAGGGTCGGATGAATACGGTATCCATAGTCATCAGACACCCTTGTATAGGATGGTGCCGGGAAACAGAACGGTCCGGAGTATACCTGCGGCTTGGTCGTTGTCGTAGTGACACTGTCGATATCATTGTCGGAAAGTCCGGATTCTTCCAGCTCTTTTTCCAATGCCAAGGCTTCCTTTTCTGCTTTCAGCACCTTTGCCTCAAGTGCCGCAATTGTCGCATTCTGGGAAGCGATCATATTTTCATATTCCTTGATGGCATCCTCTTTGGTACTGATCTCTGATTCATATTTTTCAATCTGACCGTTTTTTTCATCGATCAGACTTGACATCTGATCCTCCTGTATCTGTGCCTGTTCCTGTGTCTCCAGTAAAGAATTCTGCTCCGTTACCAGTTTATCTTTTAAATTCATGACCTGATATTTGGTCTCGGCATACTTATTTAAAAGATCCCTGTCATATGCGGACACCTCTTCGATATATTCTGCTTTGTTGAGCATATCAGACAGACTTTCCGCACCAAAAACCATGGAAATATAAGCAGTATTTCCCTTTTCGTACATAAACTTGATACGCTTTTTCATGGATTCGTACTGCTCCTCCTGATTGGCCTCAGCCACGCGGATCCGTTCCTTGGTATTTTCAATCTGTTTGCTTTTTCGCTCGATATCTTCTTCCAGTCCGCTCAGAATCTCCTGTACACCGGATAACTGTGTATCAAGCTCCTTTACCGTGGAGCTCAGTTCGTTTTTCGCGGTCTGCAGCTCTTTTTTTTCACTGTTAAGACCGGCAACCTGCTCTTCCATCTGATCAACTTTGGATTCGGAAGCCTCGATCTCCTGCTTGTTATCCTGCGCACTCTGTCTGCGATCCTGTATCTGCTGCCTGTAATCGGCTGCTGTTTTTTCCGTCGCATATACATTGGCCGGTGCCGATATGATAAATATCATACAAAGCAGGACGCTCATGTTTTTCCAAATTCTTTTCATCGTTGTGCTTTCTCCTTACCCCTAGACACGAATATGCTTTCTTACTGTAATAAAACTTCCGATAAAACCAATTCCCACGCCGATCACAAGTGAAACGGGAAGCAGCACATGGAATACCTCCTGTACTGACAGGAATTTTAAAATAGAACTCAGTACTGTAAATTTGTTGAGCACAAAGCCTATAACATTATTGTAGATCAGATATACAATGCCGAGCGGTACAATCGATCCGATCAGACCGATGATCATACCCTCAACCACAAACGGACATCTGACAAAGAAATCGGTTGCACCGATATATTTCATGATGTTGATCTCTTCTTTTCTGACTGAAATACCGATCGTAACGGTATTTCCGATCAGGAATACGGAAACAAACAGCAGCAGTACGATGATACCGATCGCTACATAACCGACCAGACGGTTGATACCGTCCAGTGTATTGGCAGTGATCTCAGACTGGTTGACCATCCGGATGCCGGGTACCTCTTCCAGATAAGCTACCAGAGAGGCCTGCATGGAAACATCCTTGATATAGATCTCATAGTTGGCTGCATCTGCAAGGGGGTTTTCCGTAAATCCGTCTGCATACTCACCCAGATATTCATCCTTGAAGCTGTTCCATGCTTCATCTGCGGAAATAAAATTGATATGGTCAACTTCGCTTCTCTGCTGAATCTCATTGCCAATCTCGGCGATTCTCTCGTCGCTGATACCTTCATCAAAAAATACCGTAACGGCTACGCCGTCCTGGGCTGATTTCAGTATATACTGAAAATTGGCTACCACAGAATAAAAGATACCAAACAAAAACAGACATGCGCTGATGGTTGCAACAGATGCCAGGGAGTACCATTTGTTGCGGAAAATATTTGTAAAGCCTTGTTTTATCGTATAAAGTAATGTACTAAATCTCATCGATGTAGGATCCTTCTTTCTGGTCGCTTACAATAACTCCCTTATTCATTGTAATGACCCTTTTTTTCATGGAATTGACAATTTCGCGGTTGTGGGTAACAACTACTACGGTTGTTCCCTTTTCGTTGATTTCCTCTAATAGCTTCATGATTTCCTGTGAATTTTTGGGATCCAGATTACCGGTCGGCTCATCTGCGAGCAAAATCGGCGGCTCGTTGACCAGGGCCCTCGCAACAGCCACACGCTGCTGCTCTCCACCGGAAAGCTGTCTCGGTCTTGCCTTGTATTTGCCTGCCAGACCTACAACTGAAAGGATGGAAGGCACATTTTTACGGATCTGTTTGGTCGGAACCTGCACGACACGCTGGGCAAATGCAACGTTTTCATATACATTGCGATCCATCAACAACCGGAAATCCTGAAATACAACTCCGATATTACGGCGGAATTTGGGAATCTGACGATGTTTGAGCTTTCCGACATCCGTACCGTTTACGTTGATACTTCCCGATGTCGGCAGCAGCTCTCTCAACAACAGCTTTATCAATGTAGACTTGCCGGATCCGCTGTCTCCGACAACAAATACAAATTCACCCGGTTCAATCCTGATGCTGACATCATTTAATGCCGGCGCACCGGTTGAATAGGACTTACTCACATGATCCAATGTAATCATTTTGCTTACCTGCTTTCTCTCGCTTTCTTTTGCTTAATAGTTAAAGCTTTCCATATACTTCATGTATTTTACTACCATAAGCGCAATTTTGAAGGTGATTGCATCCTCAAAGACCCTCAAATCAAGACCGGTACTCTTTTGAAGCTTATCTAACCGGTATACCAGTGTATTGCGGTGTATGAACAGTTGTCTCGAGGTTTCCGAAACATTGAGACTGTTTTCGAAAAATTTATGGATGGTCGAAATGGTCTCCTCATCAAAGTCGTCCGGATTCCTTCCCCCGAAAATTTCATGGATAAACATTTTGCAAAGCGGTATCGGCAGCTGATAGATCAGACGTCCGATCCCCAGCTCACTGTATGCGATCACACAGCGTTCCTCAAAAAATATCTTTCCGACATCCATTGCCATCTTGGCCTCTTTATAAGAGCGGCTGACCTCTTTTAATTCGTTTACTATATTACCATATGCGACATGCACCCTGGAAATACCCTCTTTATCCAGATGGTTTTTGATCATGGCGGCTGTCTTTTCAATCTCAGCCTTGGAATCACTCTCGTCGATTTCCTTGACGATCACGACACTGTTTTCGTCAACGGCTGTGACAAAATCCTTGCCGTTGGCATGAAAGCATGCTCTGACCGCTTCGGGCAGTCCGCTTTCTTTTTTGTCAACCGGCTCTACGATCATCACAGTCCTTTTGGCCTCCATCGGGATATGCAGCTTTTGCGACCGGCTGTAAATATCAACCATCAGAAGATTGTCAAGAAGCAGATTTTTGATAAAATTATCTTTATCAAAACGTTCCTTGTAGGCAACCATCAGTCCCTGCATCTGAAAAGCGGCCATCTTACCCACAAGATAGGAATTGTCTCCGGAGCCGACCACCACCATAATGTACTCCGGTGACTGATCATCGTAGATCTTGAAAAAAAGATAGTTGGAAAATTCCTGGCTGTCTGCCGGAGACTTCACAAATTCAGCGACCTCCGGCACATAATCAAACTCACTTCCGGATGTTCGGGCAACGGCATTACCATCTGTATCCAGCACAATAAAATCAACGCCCGATATTCCCTTTAACCCTTCGATTGTATTCTGCAGTATCTGATTTGAAATCATAGTCTATGCTCCCTCTCCGGACTTTTAAGCCTACCCCCACATCTTAAAATCCATTATGTAAACAAGTTTAATATATTTTCACAAATAATACCAGTATTTTTTGTGAATTTTTTGTGTTTTTCACAAATTTTCCCGGTGATCGACATATTTTTCCCTATAATAAAAAAGTATATAAAAATAAAGGTATTTATTAGTTTTTTCATCTCACACTTTGTTGTTCGATGTTTTATGAAGCCATTAAGTCTTCATAAAGAATTTTAGAGCTTATAATCTCTAAAATTAATATTTTTTAATTATTTAGTCATAATAATAATATAATAAATAAAGGAGTATAAATATATGAATTTAAAGAAAATAAAAATACTTGGAGTAGTTATTATAACTATATTATCTTTTATATCACATTTTGCTTATGATATTTTTCCTAATATTATCTTTTCTTTTATCTTTCCAGTAAATGAAAGCATTTGGGAACATATGAAAATATTATTTACTTCAACACTAATATATAGTTTAATAGAATATATTCTTTTAAAGAAATATAACATTACATATAATAATTTACCATTTAATACATATTTCATTCCATTAATGCAAATACCATTATACTTAGTAATATATATACCTCTATACAAGTTATTAGGAGAATCTATGTTTATATCAATAACTCTCATGATAATAGTATATATTATAGGTCAAATAGTAAGTTATAATATATTAAAAGAAAAAGAACTAAAAGTATTAAATGCACTTTCAGTTCCTATAATAATTATAATATATCTAGGTTTTATTTATTTAACTTATAATCCACCGCATAAATTTATCTTTTATGATACATTAAATGAAAAATATGGTATTAATGAATATAAGAAAATAACAAAATATAGATAAATTTTATCTATCAACACCAAATGTGAATAAAAAAAGAAAATACTATATTTTCAAGTATTTTCTTACTGCTTGATAACTACCTATCATACCAACAACAATACCAATAGCTACAAGTACACCAGATACTTGATATATAAATGGCATTGGGTTAACTAGTTCGGCAAGGCCAGAGCCAAATAATTTACCACCAAAGTAATCATATAAAGAAGTATAACCAAATATTGTAATAAGTATTGGTACTATAGAACCAATAAGTCCTATAAATAATCCTTCAATAATGAATGGTATCTTAATAGATATATTTGAAGCTCCTACTAGTCTCATTATCTCTATTTCTCTTTTTCTAGAGTATATAGCAAGTTTAATAGTATTAGCAATTAAGAATGCCGTAACTAGAACTAACGATAAAACTGCCACTATGCATATTTTTCTTACTACATTAAATACTTCAATCAATTGATGTACAATATCTTCTCCATAATTAATATTATTTATCTTATCTTTAGAAAAAGATAAGTTTTTTACTTCTTTTACTGTATCATCTATTTGAACAATATCTTTTACTTTAAACATATAACTATCAAGTAAAGGATTTGTCTCCTCAGTCCATCTATCAACAGTAGTGGCAAATATCTCATTACCTTTTTTTAATTCATTAGCAGATTCTTCTTTAGTTTTAAGTTCAATACTACTATTTTCGATATTTTCAATACTTTCAAGTTCTTTTTTTATTTTAGTTAAATCTTCTTTTGTAGTTTCTTTCTTTAAAAACATAACTACAGTTACATCTTTTCTAATTGAGTCAGAAAAGTGTTCAACATTATAAGATAAAATTAATGATACAGCCACTACTATTAAAGTAATAGTTATACATGAAATTGATGCAAGTGATAAAGAAAAGTTTCTAAATACTCCATGAATAGCATCTCTAAAATATCTTCTTATACTTCTAAAACTTTTCATTGCAGTAACTTCCTTTCTCTATGTCTTTAGCAAGTCTTCCTCTATCAAGTACTATAACTCTTTTTTTCATTCTATCAACAATATCTCTATCATGAGTAGCCATTATAATTGTAGTACCCATAGCATTAATTTCGTCAAGCACTTTCATAATTTCCATTGAAGTATCAGGATCTAAGTTACCCGTAGGTTCATCACATATAAGAAGTTTAGGTTTATTAACAATCGCTCTTGCTATAACAACTCTTTGTTGTTCACCACCAGATAATTGGTCTGGAAACTGTCTTACTTTATTTTTTAATCCTACTAAATCAAGAACATCCATTACTCTTTTATGTATTTCTTTTTTATCATATCCTAGTACTTCCATAGCAAAAGCCACATTTTCATATACTGTAAGTTTAGGTAATAGTTTAAAATCTTGAAAGACTACTCCTAATTTTCTTCTTAAAGCATATACTTTTCTATTTCTAAGTTTTGCTACATTAATACCACCTATTATTATGGAACCTTTATCAGGTTTTTCTTCTCTATATAACATCTTTATCAAAGTAGACTTACCACTACCTGAAGCACCTATTACAAATACAAATTCACCCTTTTTAATACTAAGATTAAAATCATATAGCGCTACAGTACCAGTTTTATAAGTCTTTTGAACATCACTAATTCTAATTAACTCCACTTTTACTACCTCCATATCTGTATAATTAATTATACCATTATTTCAATATTTTTTAAATATCTATCTATTATTTTACATAATTTTCCTACTTAGACACTGTATAACTATCAGTAACTAAGAAGAAAGCTCTTTCATCTATTGTTTTAATAACTTCTTTCATTTTTACATATTCTACAGTAGGTATTACACAAAGAAGCATAGTTTTCTTTTTATCACTATAACCTCCTCTAGCCTTAACCACAGTAACAGTATGATTTAAATTATTAATAATATACTCTTTAACTTCTAAAGGTTTTCTAGTAATAATATAAAAAGCCTTATTACTAGATATACCAAGCATTATCTTATCACCAAAATAACTAGTCATATATAATCCAATAATAGCATATATACATTTATCTATGCCAAAAGTAAATATACTAAGTATTATAATTATACTATTACATACCAAACTAGCCTTACCTATAGATATTTTAAATCTTTTATTAATAATATCATATAATACGTAAAATCCCCCAAGACTATAGTTACTTCTTTTAACTAGTCCAAAGCCAATACCAGAAAGTACTCCGCCAATAACTATAAGTAGAAATAAAGATACTCCTTCAAAATTAACAACTCTATTAATTAAAGTAGCACTCTTTAAAAATACTGGAAATAATAATGTACCAAGAATATGTTTTGATCCATAATTAACGCCAAATACTAAAAAAGATAAAACAAGTAACATTGACGATAAACATAATACTAATAATGATAAATCTATATTTAAATATTTGTTTAGTATAATTGCAAGTCCTGTACTACCAGTAGTAACTACTTCATTAGGAGAATAAAATACACTAACAGAAATAGCACTAAGAGCCATCCCCATTATAAAGAGAAAAAAATTATAATAAGTATTTTTATCTTTAATAATTTTCTCTAGTTTTTTAATATCAAACTTTTCATTCTTACTTATCTTCATGATAAATCACCATTATCACTTACTTCGTAGGAGTCACAAACTAAGAAGAATATATTATTATCTATCTCTTTTAAACCTTCCTTTACTATAAAATAACTTCTCGTAGGAACAACCGCTAATAAAAGTGTTTTATCTTCACTAGAATAACCGCCTTCAGCATCTATAACTGTTGTCCCAACATCAGGAAGTGATATAAGAAAATCTCTTACCATATCATCTTTTTCTTTATTAACAACTATATAAAATGCTTTACTCTTAGATATACCAAGTAATATCTTATCAGTAAATACTGATATTAAATATGATACTAATATAGCATAAAGTACTATATCCCATCCAAATACAAGTTTACCAAGTAGTATAATGCATCCATTAACTATGAGACCAGCAGTTCCCATAGACATTTTTAAATACTTATGAATAATACCTACGATAACATCAGTGCCACCAGTAGAGAAATTACTCTTATATATTAGTCCGTAGCCGATACCTGCAAGTACGCCACCTACTACAGCAATAACTATCATTTCAGTGTCTCCTAAATCTATGTATTTAGTAATATAACTAGTAAGTTGTACCAATACAGGATATATTAAAGCTCCAACTAATTGATTCTTAGTATTTTCAAGACCTAATGTAAAGTAAGCAAGTATCATTAATAAAATATTACATCCTAAAATAAATATTGAAGGATTAACACCAAACTTACTAAGCACTATTGATATACCACTTACTCCAAAGCAAGCTAAATTATATCTTAAAAAGAATAAATTAAAAGAAAAGGCTACAATTAAAGTACCAAGTACAAGCATACAATATCTTTTACCGATATTTTTCTTATTAACCTTAGTTATAATACTATCTACCTTTTTCTTTCTAAAATAATCAAATATTCCCATATAAATCACCCTTTATTCTTTTATTCCAAATTCTAACATTTCTTCTATTTCACCATCTAATATACCATTTACATTGCTACTTTCATATCCACTATTGTTATCTTTAACCAAAGTATAAGGACATAGTACATAGCTTCTTTTAGCACTACCCCAGCCATTAGATAGCTGTTCACCTTTGATACCATTAATCTTTTCATCTTGTTTTTCTTTTTCTAGTAATAATAGTTTACCTTTAAGTACTTCAAGTGCTTTTTCTTTGTTTCTAATTTGACTTCTTTCGTTTTGACAAGTAACAACAATACCCGTAGGAATATGTGTAATTCTAACTGCACTATCAGTAGTATTTACTCCTTGTCCTCCAGGGCCACTACTACGATAAATATCTACTCTAATGTCACTATCATTAATTTCTACATCTATATTATTATCTATCTCAGGCAGTACATCAACCGCAGCAAAAGATGTATGTCTCCTCTTATTTGCATCAAATGGACTAATTCTAACTAACCTATGTACTCCTTTTTCGTGTTTTAAGTAGCCATAGGCTAAAGGTCCATTAACTTGAAATAATACCGACTTAATCCCAGCCTCTTCACCATCCTGCTTATCAAGTTCTGTAATAGTATAGCCATTACCACTAGCATATCTAGTATACATTCTATATAACATTAATGCCCAGTCACATGATTCAGTACCACCTGCGCCAGCATGTATTTCCATAATAGCATTAGAATTATCATATTCACCATTTAAATAAGTATCTAAAGTAGCCTTGTCTATTAATTTATTAATATCATGATATTCCTCTTCAATTAGTAATAACATTTCAATATCACTATCTTTAACATCATTAAGCATATCAATATTACTATTAATCTTACTATCTAAGTTATTAATATTATCTATAATAATCTTATCATGCTTAAGTTCACTAACTATCTTTTCAGAAGAAGATCTATCATCCCAAAACGAACTATCAAGCATTAAATTATTAATTTCTTCTACTCTTTTAATTTTACTATCTAAGTCAAAGAGACCTCCTAAGATCAATAATTTTATTTTCTAATATTTTATACTCTTTTTTTAATTCATAAAGTTCCATCTAATCACCTATTATTAGTATACATTAATTTGACACAAAAAGAAATATCTAACGCAAAAATATTGACACAATTTTTTCTTAATGATAATATTAACTTAGAATATAAGGAGGATATATGACTAAGAAAAATTATATTGTATTAGGAGTAACTGCAGTCATTTTACTAGGAGTAATAATAATTATTCTAATAAATAAACAAAGCAGCAATTGGACTAAAGATATATTAAATACTAACTACGATGTATACTATATAGATTGTGAAAATACTGAAAATAAACTAGATAAAGAAGTATTAAATAAAATAGATACATACTGGAAAGAATTATCTAATAATGGTCCTTGGACAGGTAGTAATGATAAATGCTATGATACTTTTACTATAAGATATGATAATAATAATGTAGTACAAAAAATAGACTTACAAATAATAGATAATGATAGTGTAGTATTAAAAGCAAGTAATGGTAATACCTACTATAATCATGCTAACAATCTAGTTACTTATTTAAGAAGTGTTAAATAAAAAATTATGAATGTCATCGTACTAAATTTATAGTATGGTTACATTCGTTTTTATATATTTTTTTAAAGTAATAAACAGAACTAGTAAATTAATGGCATAATAATTTGTTTTAGGCAAAAGTCATAACTACAAAAAGAGAGACAACTAAATTGTCTCTTTCTTATATCATATTTTTATACATATCAAGTATATTTTTAAACTCATCAAGAGCAGTATCTACAACACTACTATTAGTTAAATCAACACCAGCCACTTTTAAAGATTTAATTGGCGATAATCTAGAACCACACTTTAGAAAATCAATATAGTTTTTCACAGCATTTTCTTTCTTATCTAATATACCCTTCACAATAGCGGTCGCAGCACTTAACCCTGTAGCATACTTATATACGTAGAAGTCGTAGTAGAAGTGTGGTATTCTCTCCCATTCGTATCTGATTTCATCATCAACTACTACTCCATCACCAAAGTAAAATTTATTCAAATCATAATACATATTAGATAATTTATTCGCAGTAAGAGCTCCATCATTATCAATAATACTAGATATATCTCTTTCAAATTCAGCAAACATAGTCTGTCTGTATATAGTAGCCCTATATAATTCCATCAAATTATTTAAAATATATTTTTTCTCTTCTACATCACTACTATGCTCAAGTAAATAATGACTAAGTAACAACTCATTAACAGTAGAAGCAACCTCAGCGACAAATATTCTATACTCACTATTTTGATAATCATTATAATTTCTAGAATAATAACTATGCATAGAGTGGCCCATTTCATGAATTAAAGTAGACATATCATTATACTTATCTTGATAATTTAGTAAAATATATGGATAAGTATCATAACTACCACCAGAATATCCACCAGTCCTCTTGTTTTTAGTGGGATATACATCTATCCATCTATTATCAAGAGCCTCTTTTACTTTATTTATGTATTCATCTCCAAATACTTCTAATACCTTAAGTATAACTTCTTTTGCTTCTTCATAACTATATTTCTTATCAAGACTATTACCAATAGGTACATATACATCATATAAATGAATATCATCTAAATTAAGAATATCCTTCTTTAACTTATAATAATCATAAATATAATCAATATGTTTATGAACACTATCTATTAAATTATTATATACTTTAATATCAACATCATCAGCATATAAACTCATTTCAATAGCACTATTATACTTATTAATCTTAGCCATCGTAGATAGTTCTTTCATATTTGAAGATATTAAAGAAGCAAAAGTATTAGTATATTTTTTATACTCTTTATATAAAGTATTAAAAGTATCTTTTCTTACTCTTCTATCCTTACTTTCAATATATAGACTATAATTACTATTATTAAGTTCTACTTTCTTACCATTCTCATCTTCAATACTATCAAAAGACATATCACAATCTTTAAATAGTTCATATGTATCATAAGAGTTTCCTACCATTTTACTAATGCTTGATAAAAGTTTTTCTTCAGCATCAGAAAGAGTATGTTCTTTATATCTATATATTTCCTTAATAGAAATTTCATAATCTTTAATTAAAGGATTCTCTTTCATATAATTTTCTATAACACTATAATCATTCTTTAAAATACTAGGTACTATAAAATAACTACTCTGACTATACTTACTTCTTAAATTAGATATTTTCTCACATAATTCTTGTTTATCATTATTTGAAGTATCTAAATCAAAAGATAAATTAGCATAACAATATAACTTATCAATTAATCTTTCTATTTCAAATGATAGTTTAATAGAATTATAGAAATTATCACTATTATCCATCATAGTATTTTCATATTTCTTTAAAGAATTAATTTTATCTATCACCAAGTCATAGTCTTTATCAAATTCTGTAGTATTACTATAAATAACATCTAAATTCCAAGTATACTTCTTATCAATATCTTTTCTATCTTTCATATTTACCCTTTCTATACATTAAATCTAAAATGACAAATATCTCCGTCCTGCATTACATATTCTTTTCCTTCAATTCTTGCTCTACCAGCTTCTCTAACTTTTAGTTCACTACCAGCAGCTACTAAATCATCATAAGACATAACTTCTGCTTTAATAAAGCCTCTTTCAAAATCCGAATGAATAATACCAGCACATTCAGGAGCCTTCATACCTTTTTTAAATGTCCAAGCTCTAACTTCATCAGATCCAACAGTAAAGAATGTAGCAAGTCCAAGTAATTTATAAGTTTTATCAATTAACTTATCAAGACCACTTGAAGTAATACCAAGTTCATTTAAGAATAGCATTTTTTCATCATCATCAAGTTCAGCAAGTTCACTCTCTATCTTCGCAGAAATAATAACTACTTCACTCCCTTCTTTTTTAGCATACTCACATACTCCATTTGTATACTCATTACCATTAACAATATCTTCTTCACTAACATTAAGAGCATATATAATCGGTTTTAAAGTAATTAAATTAAATGAACTAATAATTTTCTTTTCTTCATCATCTAAGCCAAGTTTTCTAACAGGAATATTCTTTTCTAAGGCATCTTTTATTTTTTCTAATAATTCTATTTCTTTAACATCATCCTTGTTTTTAGTAGTCATAGCTTTTTTACCAATTTTACCAATTCTTGTAGTAATAATTTCTAAATCCGAAAGAACTAGTTCTACATTAATAACTTCAATATCTCTTATTGGGTCAACACTACCATCAACATGAATAATATTTTCATCATCAAAACATCTAACAACCTCAACGATAGCATCTACTTGTCTTATATGTGATAAAAACTTATTACCAAGTCCTTCACCAGTACTAGCCCCCTTTACCAGTCCTGCAATATCTGTAAATTCATAAGTAGTAGGAATAGTTCTCTCTGGAACATACATATTTTCCAATACTTCTACTCTCTTATCTGGAACAGTAACTACGCCAACATTAGGATCAATTGTAGCAAATGGATAATTTGCAGCTAGTATATTCTTTTTAGTTATAGCATTAAATAATGTACTCTTTCCTACATTAGGAAGGCCTACAATACCAGCAGTTAAACTCATTTATATCACTTCTTTCTTACCTAAATATTATAACAAAAAATAACTATAAAATAAACATTTTTATACAAGTAATTATAAATATTTTTTTATTTGTTTCACTTTAAGCCTAGGTCTTAAAGTGTTTATTTGAGCCAAAGTATTGTCTCAAATAAATATATCAACCATATCTATTATATATAAGCATAGGATATAAGATTTAAAAAAGTTATACCGAAGTACAACTTTTTATTTATAACATAACATTAGTTCCAAATCCTATAGGTATTCCCATAATATAGAATGCTAACATTATAACAAAGTATAATATTACAAAAGCAATAGTATAAGGTACCATTAATGACATAGCATCAGTAATAGTAATAACATCATTCTTTCTCTTATCATAAATATGTAAGAACCCAATTAGTATAACAAAATAACTAAATACTGGGGTAATACCTTTGATACAAGAATCCCCAGCTCTAAAGACAACTTCAGCAAATTCAGGAGTCATAGAGCTTTGCATAAACATTGGAACAATTACTGGTGAAATCATAGCCCATTTAGTCGAAGCCATAGGAACAAAGAACGTTGATAAAGCTACTATTAAGAATGTAATAACGACAAGAGCAAGTCCTGATAGCTGCATACCATTAAGTAATTCAGATAAGGAAGCAACAATAAATAAACCTATGTTAGTTTCTCTAAATATCATACAGAATTGTGAAGCAAAGAATATAAGTACTAATAAAGAAGCAACATCCTTTAAATAATAACTCATTCCATCAACTAAATCTCTATTATTATTTATTGTTTTTACTCTCATTCCATATATTAATGAACTAAATATAAGTAAGAATGAGAATATAGTAACAGAGCCTTGATAAAAATACGAACCTTCTCCAAATAACATATCAACATATTTACTTTGACTAAGATCTAGGAATAGTCCTGAGAAAGGAAGACCTTTAATAATGCAATATATAAGTAAAAGACCAACTACCATTGTAGCAAGGAGTGCTATAGCAATACCTTTTCTCTCCTTCTTAGAAACTTCACCAACTTGTGATGGCTCCTCTTCATCAAAAGAATATTTACCAAGTTTTGGTATAATGAATCTTTCTGTAACTATCATACCAACATAAACAACAAGTATTGTACTAACTATAGTAAAAATAATATTACCAAATAAATTAACATTATATGAAGAATCAAGTATAAGTGCAGCTTTATTTGAGTAAGTAGTTAACATACTATCTAGTCTGTTAACAATTACATTGCCACCATATCCAAAAGTAATACCAGCAAAAGCAGCACAGATACCTGCAGATGGATGTCTACCTAAGTTCATAAATAGTATTGCCGCTAGCGGAATTAATATAACATATCCAACTTCATAAAACATTGAAAAGATAACGCCAAGAAGTACAACTAAAAAAGTAAGAACTTTTCTTGGTACCTTTTCACCAATAACTTTAAACATTGAATTAAGAAAACCACTCTTATATCCTACGCCAACTCCAAGTAATCCAATAATTAAATTACCAAGAGGAGCAAAACTAATAAAATTATTTAACATATTGCTAATCAAATACTGTAGACCTGTTCTATTAAATAAATTATGTATATTAACAGTTTGTGTTGTCAAATCCCCTGTAACATCATTAACTACATAATAACTAGCCTCTAAATTAAATATGCTACCCAAACTACTAAGTATCATAACAACTAAAGTAAGAATTAAAAATACTAAAGCTGGATGTAGCTTAACCTTCTTTTTTTTCATTTTCGACCACCTTTTTTATTTTTTTATTAAAATCCACTCTAGGAAGCATTATCACTCTAGAACAATTAGTACATTTAATCTTTATATCTGCCCCTAATCTAATTATTTCAAATTCACTAGAACCACATGGATGTACTTTTTTCATAATTACTTTATCTCCTAAATTATAATTCATTACAATTCACCTAGTACCATTATAACATTTATTTTATACTAAGTAAATTATTTTTATTTTAAAATTTTATTGTTACATCAAAGTAGAAAAATATCGTACTCAATACTTGAAAAATATTATGAGTGAACTATTGTAAAAATATATTAGTTTTGATATAATTAAATGGTAAAAGAGGGATGATGAAGTGAATAAAGAAAGAAGTAAAAGAAAGTTAAATGTACAAAAAATATTTAATTTAGTAAGCCTGATGTTCTTATCAGCATGTGTTATTTTTTATGGAGGAAGATTTATTAAATTATACATAGAAAATAACAAGGTAGAAGAGACAAATTCTATGGCAAAAAATATTAAAGAAAGCAATAAAGATAATGAAAATTTCAAAGTAATAAATGGTGAATACTATTTCAGTGGTACTGATGTAAACAATTATGTCTCATATTCAAATCTATTATGGAGAATAATGAAGATAAATACTGATAATACAATTACTATGATATCAGATAGTAGTATAACATCACTAGCTAAAGGAGAAAATAAAGATTATAATTCTTCTTATATAAGTAAATGGTTAACAAAAAAAAATAATGAAGAATACACAGGTATACTTGAAAGCAATTTAAATAATATGAGTAAATACTTAACATTTACCAAAACTTGTAAAGATGTAATTGAAGATACTAAAAGTATATCATGTAAAGATTTAACCGAAGATACATACATAACAATACCATCATTAAATGATTATGTAAACACTGGCGGTAATGATAGTTTTATGAATAATGAAGAATACTTTTATTTAATAAATAATAATAAAGAAAATAAATCATGGTATATAGATAATGATGGAAAGCTTGGTAAAAGTGATGGTACTGATGTAATAGGAATCAAACCAGTAATAACAATCAAAGCAACAATAGAAGCAACTGGTGGTGATGGTACAGAAAGTAACCCATACATTTTTGAAGGAGAAAATAGTTTATTTGGAAGTTATGTAAAACTTGGCAATGATATTTGGAGAATATATGAAGTTAATGAAAAAGAAGTAAAATTATCACTAAATAATTACTTAACAATTAACAGTGAAGAACAAAAATATAATTATTCATCCAATGGATATCAATATAATGATACAAAAAATAAGACATTAGCTTACTACTTAAATAATACATATCTAAACAAATTAAGTTATAAAGATTTAATTAAAGAGACAAAATTTGCTAATGGGCTATATAGTAATACTACAAGTTATGACTATACTAAAGTACTTAACGAGACAATAGATACTAAAGTATCAATACTTTCACTAGGAGACACAATCTTAAATAATAAACTAACAAATTACTTTATGTCTACTGGAATAGAGAAAAATAGTAATAATATGTATGTATTCCAAAATGATTTTAAACTATATACAAAATCATCTTCAACAAGTTTAAAAATAGTACCAGTAATATCTATAGATAAAGATAAACTTACCAAAGGTACAGGAACTATAGATAGTCCTTTGGAGGTAGAATAATGAGAGAAAGAAAAAAAAGAAAAATATATAAATTTGATAGTTAAAGATTTTAATTATAGATTAAATAAAAAAAAGAAAAAATTATTATAATAGTTTTTTAAGTTCATCTGAAAGCAGGCTTAAATCGCCATGTCCTGGATATATCATAATATTTTTATTATATGCATATGCACTTATCTTAATTAAGCTTTGTTGCATATCTTCTATATTTCCCCCAAGATCTGTTCTACCAATCCCATTTTTAAAAATAAAATCCCCAACAAACATAACATTATAATCTTTAAAATAAATACATATAGAATCATCAGTGTGTCCTTTTGTATATATTACTTCAAAGTAAAAATTATTTATATTATTCATTCCCTCTTTTAAATTTGTATAATCATATACATTAATATTATTGAAATAAACTAAAGCTCCAGTATGATCAAAATGATGATGCGTAATTATTATACCAACGACATCGTTTTTACCTATTGCTTTTTTTATTTTTAAATAATCATCTCCTGGATCTATTATTAAACATTTATTATCTTTACTTAAAATATAACAATTAGTCAAATAACTTCCAACAATCACTCTATCTATTTTCATTTAATACCTCAATTTTTTATCTTTCATAATTTTATAATTTTTCACCTTTTAAAGCCCTTTTTACAGGACCATAACTTTTTCTATACCCATCTATTAAACCATACTTATTAATAGCATCATAATGTTTTCTAGTCGGATAACCTTTATGATTTTTAAAACCATACTGTGGGTACTTTTGATCAAAAATCTCCATCATATGATCCCTAGTTACCTTAGCAATAACACTAGCAGCAGCTATACTTTTACTAAGTAAATCTCCTTTGATAATTGGTTTTACCTCTATATCTAAGTCAATCGGCATAGCATCAGATAAAACAAAATCAATATCAACTTTCTTTCTTAATTTTTTAATAGCAATTTTCATAGCCTTTCTACTAGCTTCATATATATTAATTTTATCTATTTCATCAGCTGAAACAACACCTATAGCATATATACTATTATTAATAATGTAATTAAACATTTCCTCTCTTTTCTTTTCCGTTAATTTTTTAGAATCAGTAAGTCCTTCTAAATTAAAGTTTTTAGGTAAATAGCAACAAGCCGCTACAACGGGTCCTATTAATGGACCTCTTCCAGCTTCATCAGTCCCACAAACATACTTATACCCTTCATTATATAAATTTCTTTCATAATACCAATTATCTATTTTTAAAATATCACTTTTCTTCATACTAACTCCTATATATAAAAACAAAACGATCTAAACCTTGTAAATCTTTTAAAACATCTACATAAACATCAGATAAATATTTATCAATTAAAAGTTTTATTCTACTAGCTTGCGTTTGTCCTATTTCAAAAGCAATTAAAAACTTATCATTTAAATATTTTTGACACTCTTTTAATATATTTATATAAAAATAAAGTCCATCACAAGTAGCATATAAAGAATTATGAGGCTCATTTGCATCAACAATTTTCATAATCTCTTCATCATAACTAATATATGGAGGATTACTTACAATAACATCATATTTACTTTTAACATTAGTAAATAAATCACTTAATATAAAATTAATATTAACATTATTACTAATCATATTATCTCTTGCTACATTTAAAGCATCATTAGATATATCCACTGCATCCATATTACAATCAATTTCTTTTTTTAAACTAATCGCAATACACCCACTACCAGTACACATATCTAATATATTTATTTTATTATTAAAATTTAATCTAATGTACTTAATTAATTTTTCTACCAATAATTCAGTTTCAAATCTAGGAATAAGAACCCTATTATCAACCTTAATAATACTATTATAAAATTCTACATTACCAACAATATATTGAACAGGAATACCTTCATTTAATAATTTAATTCCTTCTTCTAACTTATCACTTGGTAAGTATTTTTTTAAATACTCAACACTATTATTCATAGATTATAAACCTTCTTCAAGTTTTCTTTTT
>OJAW01000934.1_pt1 | contig 18347 bp, 15 predicted proteins | sample 1589151 | NCBI WGS metagenome assembly OJAW01 (sample SAMN03283290) | human gut metagenome | biome: human-associated habitat; material: feces | host: Homo sapiens | place: Peru | collected 2012
GATACAATACTAGCTTATAGTGCAAGTATAGATGTAGGAGTAACACAAAGTTATACAGTTGAATTCATATATAAGAATGATGAAAGTGTAGACCAAAGTGATGATATGGGTAAAACTTTAAGTGGAAAGTTATTTATTACTGAAGGAACAATAGATCCTGCAATGTATGCTGGATACGAAAAAGATACTTTAGGTTATCAAGTATTAGGTAATAATACAACTAGAGAGGTAAGAACTAATTTTAGTGGTGTTTTTACTAAAACTAATAGCGAAACATTGTTTACTTCAACAGAAAGTATTGTAGGAAGCACTCCGGCGGACGTTTATTATTTTGCAGGTAATGTAACTGACAACTGGGTGAAGTTTGGCAAATATAAGGCTGATTATATTAAATATAGAGGTTATTATTCAGCCCAAGATACTTCTTATGTAGATTATGATACAATGGATGAATGTACTAGTGCAACTCGTTGGAATTATAATTGTACTGAATATAAACTTGCTAATGCTGGAGACGATATGTACTGGAGAATAATAAGAACTAATCACGACAAAAGTATAAGACTTTTATATGCAGGGACTAGTCCCAGTTCAGTTGATGGCCATATAGGAACAAGTGCCTTTAACACAAGTTATAATAGTCCAAAATATGTGGGATATAAATATGGAGAAGATACATCACTTGATACAATAAGAAATAATACTACAGATAGTACAATAAAAACATTTATAGACTCGTGGTATCAAAATAATTTAACTGATTATACAAAATACTTAAGTGAAGATGCAGTGTATTGTAACGACAGAGAACTTGCAAGTGGACAAACATACTCAACAAAAAAAGATTTTAATTTTGCGTCTTATGAAAGAATATATACAAATAAACAACCATCATATAACTGTACAAACATAAGTGATGCATTCAGCGTAAATAATACAAGTGCAAAATTAAATTACCCTGTGGCCTTAATGACAGCAGGTGAAATGATATATGCAGGAGGTAAATATGAAGATATTTTTGATGATTGTGATTACTCATGGTATAATGCTAACTCGAATGGAAAAAGTGTTACAGGTAGTACTCAGTGGTGGTCTATGTCGCCAGAATTTTATAAATCATCATATCCTTTTGTTGTAAATGTGCTGGGGGCTCCATTTGAAGATGGATCATACGCTACTAGAATAGGAATTAATTTGTCACTTGCTACACGTCCAGTTACAAGCCTCAAATCCTGTGTGAAATACTCAAGTGGAGATGGAACAGCAAGTAACCCTTACACAATACTTGAAACAGAAACAGGTTGCTAAGGTTAAGACAACTTTGCCTTAACCTTTTTTATATGTAAATAAGTACTAATAATTAAAGTAATTATAATAGATAATATTAAAGAATATAAACCAATTTTAAATAAAGATAAAATAACTAATAAAACTAACTTTAATATACTTGTAATAAGTGTAATATTCATTTCTTCTCTAGACATATCAAGTGCTTGAAGAGCATTAGCAAGTGGAGTATTTATAAAATAAAGTAAGAAGAAAGGGGCAAGTACTTTAATATAATTAACACCTAAATTAGTCTTATAAATAATATTAAGTAAATACTCTGGTATAATAAATATAATTCCAGTAGAAAAAGCACCTATTGCCAAAGATAATCCAGTAATTTGTAATATTCTACTTTTACATTTACTTATATTATTTTCTGAATAATTTTTAGAAAGTTCTGGTATCAAAGACGTAGAAATACTCATAGTAAAAAATTGTGGTATTAATAAAAGTGCTAATGAGTATCCATTAATAATTCCGTATTCCCTAATAATAAAGTCACTAGGATACCCAACAAGACTAAGAACGTTTATTAAAACAATAGGTTCTAAAAAATGTGCAATACTACCAACTATCTTACTACTAGTTGAAGGAATACATATATTCATAACATCTTTAACATACTCTTTATCTGGTCTAATATCTTCTTTTTTAATACTTATTCCTTTAGGTAGTCCGAGGATCATAACAATAATACTTGAAGTTTCACTAACTATATTAACTAAAATAATAACTGAAATAGTAAGTATTAAAGATTTTTCTATTAAAATAGGTATTAAAAACACAAGAATTGTAATTCTAACTATTTGTTCAACTATATTAGAAAGAATATAAACTCCCATTCTTTGCTTTCCCCAATAATACCCCTTAATTATACTAGAAAGACCAATAAAAGGAAGAGTAAATCCAATAGATAAAAGTGGAACATATAGTTTAGGTTCTTTCAAAAATACATTTGCAAGTGGTTTAGAAATAATTAGTATTACCAAAATAGTAAATAAATTCAACAATAAACTAATTGGTATACAACTAAAAATTGCTTTTTTAGAACTTTTTCCTTTTACATTAATCACTTTACTAATCGCAACTGGATAACTAAAAGTTGCAATAGTAATAAAAAGTCCAAAAGTTGGTGTAATTAAAGAATATAAACTAACTCCATAAGTACCAATTTGTCTAGTAATAATAATTCTTAAAACAAAACCAAGTAACTTAGAAAAAAATCCACCAGTTAAAAGAATAAGAGTACCCATAAAAAAATTGTTCTTTAATAATTTCTTTATCATGTTTAAATATATTCAAAATAACTGATAAAATGATAATTTAAAACTTGATTTAACAAAATATAGACAAAAAAACTTGTTTGTAGTAAAATAAATATATATTAAATATTTAAGGAGGAAAAATTATGGAAAAAGTAGAACCAAAAACATTACCAGGTTTTATGGAATTAATGCCACAAGACCAAATATTATTTGAAAAAATGAAAAAAACTATTGAAGAAGTTTATGCTAGTTATGGCTTTTATCCACTTGATACACCTATTATAGAATTATCTAGTGTTCTTTTAGCTAAAGCAGGAGGAGAAACTGAAAAACAAATTTATAGATTTAATAAGGGAGATAATGATTTATCTTTAAGGTTTGATCTTACTGTACCACTTGCTAAATATGTTGCAAGCAGAAGTAATGAATTAATATTTCCATTTAAAAGATATCAAATTGGTAAAGTATATCGTGGAGAAAGACCTCAAAAAGGAAGATTCAGAGAATTTTATCAATGTGATATTGATGTAATTGGTAATGAAACTCTTTCAATACTATATGATGCAGAAATTCCTAGTATCATATATGATTTATTTAAAAAATTAAATATTGGAGACTTTACAATTAGAATAAACAATAGAAAAGTACTTACTGGTTTCTTTAATTCATTAGAACTTAGTGATATAGTAACAGATATATTAAGAATAATAGATAAAATAGAAAAAATAGGTGAAGATGCTACAAGAAGTGAATTATCTTATTTAGGAATAGATGATGAAAAAGTAAGTAAGATAATGAATTTCATTAGAATTAGTGGTAACCCATTTGAAAAAATTAATAAATTAAAAGAGTTATCTATAACTGACCCAGTATTTAATGAAGGAGTGAGTGAGTTAGAAACAGTTATAACTAACATTAAAGATAGAGAAATAGAAGAGTGTTATTATGATGTTGACTTAACAATTGCAAGAGGACTTGACTATTATACTGGAACAGTTTATGAAACAATATTAAAAGATTATCCTAGTATTGGTAGTGTTTGTTCTGGAGGAAGATATGATAACCTAGCAACTTATTACACAGATAAAAAATTACCTGGAGTAGGTATATCTATTGGTTTAACTAGATTATTCTATCAATTAAAAGAAGCAAATGTCATGAAAACAGAAGAAAGTAGTGTAGCAGACATAACTGTTTTACCAATGACTACTAACTATGCATATATTTATAAATATGTAAATACACTTAAAAAGAATAATATAACAGTTGACATGGCATTTTTAAGTAAATTTAAACAATTAATAAAATATGCTGATAGACAAAAATCTCCATTTGCCCTTATAATTGGTGATGACGAGGTAGAAAAAGGTATTGCACTTCTTAAAAACATGGTAACTGGTGAACAAAAAGAAGTAACACTTGATAATATTGTTAGTGAATATAATAAGTAATAGAAAAAATGTAGACGAACTCTACATTTTTATTATACATAAAAAAATAAAGACTATAAATAGTCTTTACCGCCCGTGATACACGAGCCCCAGGGTTTAACCCACGTAAATAATATACCAAAAACATTTTGAGTTGTCAAGTTAAAATGTGTATTGTGTTGAAACAATAAATAAAAGTACAATCAAACAATTATTATATTGTTTAATTAGAAGAAAATAAATCAAGTTTTTTTCTTGATTTAATTAACTTTTACAATTATAATAAATTATCAAGGAGATGATTAAGTAATGAAGTGGTATGAAAAGCCTAGTGAAATTCTTTTTGTAGAAAATAATTTTGATTACATAATGTGTGTAGACGAAAACGGCAATAGCGATTTAACACATATATTAAAAAAGATATTGTGTAGTCAAGAAATATCTGTAGATGATAGGTACTTTACTATAACCGGTTGTATTTTTTCAAAAGATGAATATAATAAGACTAAAAACAAGATAAATATGCTTAAAGAAAAATATTGGAAAAATGGAATGCATCTTGACCAAAAAACAAATCTTGAAAAAAGAATATGCTTACATTCTAGAGATATACGAAAACACGAACACTGCTTTAATGAGAATATAATCAATTACGAAGAGTTTATAGCAGATTTAACTAATATAATGAAATGTTTAAATTGCAAAATTATTTCTATAAGCATTGACTTATATAAATATTTAAATTTTGGTTATACTCATAATGTTTATAATGTTGCTTTTGATTTTTTGTTAGAAAGATATATTTATGCAACTAAGAACAATAGAAAATGTATTTTAATGTTAGAAGCGAGAGGTAAAGAAGAAGACAAAAAATTGTTGGAACATATAAATAAAGTAATTAATAAGACGGGTACTAAAAGAATTACTGTGAATGAGTTAAAATCGAAGATTAAAGGTGTTTATTTCAATCCAAAATGGAACTCGACATATAGTGATACTTATGTAGGACTAGAAATTGCAGATTTATTTTCTTATCCAATTTATAAATATATTAAAAGAAACATAAAGGATAAAGCATTTATAACATATGAAGAAAAAATAGAAGGTTATCCAAATTATAAGAATAAAGGAATAAAACTTTTTCCTGAGGAAAAAGTAAAAAACTAGTTAATGAAAACAATTGTGAATATATTGAACTTGTATCAAATAAAATACTTGATTAATTAAATATTATTTCATTTAATTTTAAGAGAACAAATTGTGTTCTTTTTTTCTTGATTTATTACTTCTTAATATGTATAATAATAACTATTAAAGGAAGTGATACATATGACTAATAGTATTTCTAATATAGAAAGTACTATTCTAACAGATTCTAAAATTTATGAATACATAACAAATTACACTTCTTCTTTTATGTCTTTATATAATTGTGATTTTATTAAGTTATTTAACAAAGAAGAAGATATATCAAACATTCAAAAATTTAATTCCAATAATGTTAAAAAGTTCTACTTTATTAAAGATACTTTATTAAATATTGAATATTTTACTACAATAGATACACCAGTAATTAATGAGTTAATAAGCATGTCTTATAGATTTCTAACAGGTTTGGGATTAACTGACTTATCAGTAAACTTAAATAGTATGTTAAACTTAGATGTAATAAAAAGCACTTTAGAATATTTAGATATTCCATATGAAATAAGCACTTTAAAAAATAATGAAAACTATTTTGAAATAGCATATAAAGAGAAACTACTAACTTATGGCATCAAATCAACTGGTGAAAATTATATAGAGGTTTCTTCTCTTATAAACTTAAACACTTTAATAGATGTTATGAAAGAACAAGAGTGTTTTGTACCGATGAATGAACTTGATGTATTCGTTATACAAAATAGTGATCATGTATTTACTAGTCAAATAATAGATGATTTAAGACTATCTGAGTTCTCGGTAGAAACTAATTACTTAAGTACTTCTGAAGAAACAAAAGAGTTAATTAATAATTTAAATCCAAAATTTATTCTTACAATAGAAAATAATGATTATCTAATTATAGAAGACTTTATTACTAAAGAAAAAACAAAAGTAAAAACAAGTGATTTAATAGATTACTTAAATACAAATATTTAATAATTATATGTGGGGGAAATTATGAAAGAAAAGAAAGAATTACAAGTAGCAGTATTATTTGGATGCTACATGAGGGAAGAATTAGACTTTCCATACTATTTGGCTGAAGAAATAGTACTAGGTTTTTATAACAAAGAAAGAAGTTCTTTTATAGAATTATTTACTGGTAAAGAATATGTTAACACTTCAAAATGTGCAGAATATGGTCTAACTACTGGTTTTAACCTAGTGAGTGACTTTAAAAACTTTAATGAAGAAAGAACCAAGAAAGACAAAGATGGTAATGAAGTAAAAACTTTCACTAAAAAGTTAGATGTTTCTAAATGTACAGAATACTATGACTTCTTAGAAAAACTAGTATTCTTATATAGTGAAGATAAAACATTCATAGGAGTAGAAAAAGAAGAATTTGAAAAAGAATTTGATGTACATATGAATGTTGTATTTGTAAAAGATGAAAATGCTATCATTGATAGAATACTAAATGGTACAGTTGAACCAGAAGAATTAGATGATTTAATAGATTCGTATAATGAAGAAAATTCTGCTAGTCGTATAGAAGATATTGAAAAGAAGATGGTTGAAAGTCTAAACAAACCAATAAATGAAGTAATATCTAAAATTAAAGAAAGTATAATTAATCAAGATGAGGCAATAAAGAAAATAGTAATTGCTATATATAAATATGTATTATTTGGTAATGATATGAAAAGTAATATCTTAATATATGGACCAAGTGGATGTGGTAAAACTGCCCTTATTAATGAAATAAGTAAGTTAATAGATGTACCAGTAAACGTTGAAAATATGACTAGTTATACAGCAAGTGGCTTCCAAGGTGCCAGCGTAGAAGATATATTACTTCACATATATAGAAATGCTGATGAGGATATAGCACGTGCTGAAAGAAGTATACTTTTCCTAGATGAAATAGATAAAAAAGCAAGTAAAGATGCACAAAGTGATATTGCAAATGGAGATGTATTAAAAGCCCTTCTAAAAATAATTGAAGGTGGAGAGTTTGAAATACAAACTAATCCAATGTTTGGAGACACAATTAAATTTGATACAAGTAAACTTCTTGTAATCGCAGGTGGAGCATTCACCGACTTATATAATCAAAAAGCAAGCGAAAAGAAAAACTCAGTAGGTTTTGGAAACAACGTTACAAGTATAAGCAATGAAGTTAAATATGGTACAGAACTTACTATAAAAGATTTTGAAAAGTTTGGTATGCCACTAGAATTTATGGGAAGATTTAAGACTATTATTAGAATGAATACCCTTTCATTAGAAAACTTAGTAGATATAATTAAAAATAGTAACTTGAGTGAAATGAAAAAGTATTTAAGTAAACTAGAAAACATGGGAATCAAGGTTAGTATTCCTGATAGTGTTTACGAAAGAATTGCTAAACTTGCTCATTCTTATGGAACAGGTGCAAGAGGCTTAAATATAGTTGTAGATAATGTATTTGAAAATGTTTTATATGAAATATTTAATGGAATAAAAGATGTAGAAGAAGTATCTTTAGGAGAAAATATTGTACAAAATAAAGAAGACTTCACTTTAAAAAAGAGGTTAATGTGAGTTTAATAGATATAGAAAGAAGCTTAATAAAAAGATTTAGAAAAGAGATTTATAGTCCGTTTGTACATGCAGTACAAGAGTTTAACTTAATAGAAGAAAACGATAAAATTGCAGTATGTATAAGTGGAGGAAAAGATTCATTCTTACTTGCAAAATGTATGGAAGAATTATGTCGTCATGGCAATAAAAACTTTAGTTTAGAGTTCATTTTAATGAATCCAGGTTATAGTAAAGAAAACCTTGATTTAATACATAAAAATGCAGAAACCTTAGGAATAAATTTGAAAGAATTTGACTATAACATATTTGAACTAATTAATGGACAAAAAAATCCATGCTACTTATGTGCAAGAAAAAGAAGAGGTGCACTATATAACAAAGCACAAAGTCTTGGCTGTAACAAAATTGCTTTAGGCCACCACTTTGATGATGTAGTAGAAACTATTTTAATGAGTTTAATATATAATGGCGAATTTAAAACAATGATGCCTAAAATAAAAAGTACAAATTTTGAAAATATGTATCTAATTAGACCACTTTATTTTGTAAGGGAAAAAGATATTATTAGTTTCTGTAAATACAATAATTTAAAATTCATCGATTGTGCATGTAGTGTAACTAAAAAGAAAAGTGGTGCAAGAAAAGAAATGAAAGAATTAGTTTCAATCTTAAATAACTACTATAGGGGTGCTGACTTAAATTTAATGAATGCTACTTATAATGTAAACTTGAGTACTATTATAAGTTACATAAATAGAAAGGAAGATGAAAATGTTTAAGAAAAATGACTTAACAAATGAATTGGATTTACAAATAACAAGTGAGTCTTTATTATCAACTGAAGACAAAATATTTGTAACTCTTATGAAAGAGAAAGGAGCTACCAAAGGAGAACTTACTAAATTAACTGGTGTTTTATATACTGAAATAAGAAAAAACATAATTAATATGGAAAACAAGGGTTATGTAGTAGGTAGAAGAATAGACGATTTAGTATATTTCTATTTAACTATGGCTGGTGCTTATGAAGCACAAGATAGACTAAATAGTGAAACAGTAAACGCATACTTTTACTACTTAACAGATAAAGGTTATGACTATCAAAATGTACAAAAATTCCTAAAGAATAGATTCTATAAATTCTATATTGCTGGTGAATGGAATCCAACTAACTTAGATGAACAATATATGGAATGGTGTGATAGTAATAACTTAACATATACAAAAAGTCATACAAAAAAATTGCAATATACTAAATAGTATGCTATAATTAATTTACCAAGATGATTTGTCATAATAAACCGACAAATAAGTAATTTGGAGACCTAATTAATGATTGGTGTTGAATGCTTTTGATTTAAGAATCCTAAAAATCATTATGTGGACTACCACCTCGCAGAAGAGCGAGTTTTATTACTGCAGTCACTCTTGGTTTTCTTTTGGAGGAAATAAATGAATTTAGAAAGATTAGAAAGTTTAGTAGGAAGTACTAACTTAGAGAAAATAAAATCCTTAAACATATTAATTGTAGGTATAGGTGGAGTAGGAGGCTATACTCTTGAAAGTTTAGTAAGATGTGGAGTAGAAAATATTACTATAGTAGACTTTGATAAAGTAGAAAGTAGTAACCTAAATAGACAAATAATAAGTTCTTTAACTAATATTGGTAAGCTAAAAGTAGAAGTTGCAAAAGAAAGATACTCTAATATAAATAATAAACTAAATTTAAAGTGTTTACCTATTTTCTTAAATAAAGACAATATAAACAAAATTAACATTGAAGAATATGACTATGTGGTGGATGCTTGTGATTCAGTTAATACTAAAGTACTTTTAATGCAAGAGTGTATACTAAAAAATATAAAAATAATAAGTAGTATGGGTACTGCTAAAAAAATGGATGCAACTAAACTTAGCATTACTTCACTTGATAAAACAAACTATGATAAGCTTGCTAAAAAATTAAGAACTTTAGTTGATAAAAAAATACAAAGAAAAATAAAAGTTGTATCTAGTAGTGAACAAGTAAAAGATATAAAAGTATTAGGTAGCAATAGCTTTGTTCCTGCTACAAGTGGTTTATTAATAACTAACTATATAATAAATGATGTAATAAATAAGTAGTTCTTACATATATTAAACTATACCGGGAATCGGTTTATATAGATTAAAGAAGACTAAAAAATATCAAGTCTTCTTTTCAAATTGATAAAAATGTAGTATACTTAAATAGGTGAAGAAAAATGAACACTGAATTTAAGAATTTAGATGACTTATATAACAGAATTAAACCTGCTTTATATAGTAAAGTTATGGAATTAAAAAGAAACCATATATCTTATGTAAAAGAAAGTGATATATGGAATTATTTAAGTAAGAATGTATGGTCTAAAAAAGAAAACTTGTCACTTAATGATATGGTAAGTGATATTATGTCACTAAGTATAGATGATATAAAAAGTTATGTTTTTGATATACTTAAAAAAAGAGATGAAGAAATAATTAAGGAAGAAGGTAATTTATTATGAAAAAGAAGAAAAGTTATAGTATTGTTAAATGTTTAATACTTACAATATGTATATTTTTAGTAAGTTTGTTATTAATATTAACATACTCTAAAAAATTAAATTATGGATTAGATTTAAAAGGCGGATTTGAAGTACTATATCAAGTAAGCAGTTTAGATGGATCTAAAGTAAGCGATAGTGATATTAAGGCTACTTACAAATCTATTGGGAAAAGAATAGATACTCTTGGAGTAAGTGAACCTGAAATAGTAATTGAAGGAGACAAAATAAGAGTAAAACTTCCAGGTGTACAAGATGAAAGTACTGCAAGAGAAAGGCTTACTACTCCAGCAGTTTTAACTTTTAGAAATACAAGTAATGAAGAATTAATGACTGCAAGTGTATTAAGTACTCCAGGAGCAAGTTTAGACTATGACAAAAAAACAGGTAAACCAGTTGTAGCATTATCTATTAAAGATAAAGATACCTTTTATAGAGTTACTAAAAGCATTTCAGAGAGCACTGATAAATTAATTACAATATGGTTAGACTATACTGAAGAAGACTCATATGAAACAGCTAAATGTGGTGAAAGTGGTAGTAAGTGTATCAGTAGTGCCACTGTAAAAGAAGGATTTTCATCTAACGTTGTAATAGAAGGAAACTTTTCAGAAGAAGAAGCAAGTACTCTAGTAGACTTAATTAATTCAGGAAGCCTTCCAACTAAACTAACTGAAATAAGTACAAAAACAGTTGATGCTTCATATGGCTCTAACACACTTTTATTAATTGCTAAGGCTGGAATAATTACATTTATAATAATATCTTTAATAATGATATACTTCTATAGAATATCAGGTTTAATTAGTGTAGTAAGTCTTGCTTTATACATATCTCTTGTATTCTTGTTCTATACTCTAATAGATGGAGTACTAACTCTAACAGGAATTGCAGCACTAATACTAGGTATAGGTATGGCAGTAGATTCAAGCATCATAACTCTAGAAAAAATAAAAGAAGAAATATCAAACGGGAAAAATTTACATCAAGCATACATTGAAGGTAATAAACGTAGTTTAGTTTCTCTAATAGATGCTAACTTAACAACCTTTATTGCAGCATTAGTACTATTTATACTAGGTGAATCTAGTGTAAAAGGTTTTGCTACAATGCTAATGTTAACAATTATAGTTACTATAATAAGTATGGTTATAATTAATAGATTTGTAATGTCTTACTACATAAATACTGGTAAATTTGATAATAAAATAAATATGTTTATAGGAAAATGTAAAAAGATTAAAACGAGAAATATACTTAACTGTGCTAAATATAATATTGCATTAGTAGTTATAATAATAGTAATTGGTTTAATAGTTACTATAACAAGTGGGCTAAACCTAGGAGTAGACTTTAAGGGAGGAAGTGCAATTACTCTAAAAAGTAAAGAAAAAATCAATATAAAAGAAGTAAAAAGTGAACTAAATAACTACACTATAACTGAAGAAACAAAAGTTAATGATAACGAATACTTACTTAGAATAAATGAATCACTTGATAGTGAGGAAATAAAAACAGTTAAATCATCTTTTGAAAACCTAAAAATAGATTCAGACATATCTTCAATAAGCAATATAGTAAAAAAAGACTTAACTAAAAATGCAATAAAAAGTTTAATCTATGCATCATTAGCAATACTAGTATACATAGCATTTAGGTTTGCCTATACTTATGGAATATCTAGTATAATAGCAATACTAAGTGATGTATTTGTAACAATTTCATTATTTGCAATATTTAAAATAGAAATAAATTTCATATTTATTGCAGGTATTCTAACAATAATAGGCTACTCAATAAATAACACAATTGTAGTATTTGATATGATAAGAGATAGACTTAGTACTGTTAAAAAACTTAATGAAGAATCACTTATCAAAACAGTAAATGAAAGTGCAAGTATAACTTTAAGAAGAAATATACTTACTAGTATAACAACGTTATCTGCTATAATAGTACTACTTTTAATGAATACAACTGGTGTAAAAGAATTTAATCTAACTATATTATTTGGTTTAACATTTGGTACATTTAGTAGTTTATTTATCGCACCTTACATATGGACTAAATTAGAAATAAATAGACTTAAACATCCTAAAAAAATAGATGAGGATGATGAAATTACAGAAAGAATTATAAAAGGAATTAATGGATAATGGAAAACAAAGAAACGGAATACAAAAAATTAATGGATATAATTGGTAGTTATATGTCTAGTGAAAACATAGACTTAATTAATAACTATTATAATTATGCACTTAAAATATATGATGGAATGACAAGAATGACAGGTGAAGAATATATCTGTCATTCTATAAGAGTAGCCAAAATACTTGCAGACTTACATATGGACACTTTAACAATAGGATGTGCATTAATACATGAAGCGATAACTCTAGAACTAGCTACTCCTGAAGAAATAGATAACAAGTTTGGAGTAGACACTTTAACAATACTTACAAGTCTTAGCAAACTAAGCCACTTAAAAAGAACATTCACTAAAAATAATAATGATGCAGATAAATATAGAAGAATAGTAGTAGGACTTAGCGAAAACCCAATTAGTTTATTTATCAAACTTGCTGATAGACTAGATAATTTAAGAACAATGTATCCTCATTCTACTGATCATATAAAAGAAGTAGTTATGGAAACAGAAAAGGTTTATATTCCTATTGCTCATCGTCTAGGAATTAAATCAATGAAAAGCGAATTAGAGGACTTATGTTTACAATACTCTAATACTGAATTGTATAATGAAGTTTTAGAAAAAATAAATGCAAGTAGAAGCGAACTTGAAACATCTTTATACAAAATGAGAGATGAAATAATTTCTCTTCTAAACGAACATGAAATAAAGTATGAAATAACATATCGTGTAAAATCTGTAAGAGGAATTGCTAATAAACTTTTATTAGGCAAAAAATGGGAAGAAATATATGACTTGTTAGGTCTTAGAATACTTCTTGATAAAACAGAAGACTGCTACTTAGTAGTAGGACTTATTCATTCTAAGTTTAGACCTATTCCAAAAAGATTTAAAGATTTTATTGCAAATCCAAAAAACAACATGTATCAAAGTTTACACACTACTGTATTTGGAGTAGACAATAGAATATATGAAGTGCAAATACGTACTTATGAAATGAATGAAATTGCAGAACATGGTGTAGCATCTCACTGGAGTTATAAAGAAAAAACAGATGGCTCTAAAACAAGTGAATTAGAAACCAAATTAGCACAATTTAGAACACTTATAGAAGTAAATGATATGGAAAATAATAGTGACTTCTTTAAAGATTTAAGTAACTCTATAACAAAAGAATTTATATATATCTTTACTCCAAAAGGAGACATAATAGAACTACCTGATGAATCAACACCAATTGATTTTGCATATAAAATACATTCTGAAGTAGGTAACACAACTATTGGTGCTTTAGTAAATGGAAAACTAGTCTCACTTGATTATAAACTTCAAGATGGAGACATAGTTGACTTAAAAACTCAAAAAGGTAAAAGTCCTTCAAAAGCTTGGTTAAAGTTTGTAAAAACAGAAAATGCTAAATCTAGAATAAGAAGTTATTTCTATAAAAAGGAAAAAGATAAATCAATTGAAACAGGAGACGAATTATTAAAAGAAGAAATTAAAAAAAGAAGATATAATAATAGTGATTTATTAAATGAAAATGTTTTAAATAAATTATTTAGTGAAATTAAAGTAGATACTTATGATGAACTATGTTTAGGAATTACTTCTTTAAAATACACTCCAACACAAATAGTAAATAGATTAATTGATATATTTGAACCTAAGAAAGATGATACAATAGAAAAATTATTAGAAAATAAGAATATAGTAAAAGATACTCCAAATGGTAAAATACTAATTGCAGGTTATGGTGATATCTTAACTTCACTAGCAAATTGCTGTAACCCAGTTCTAGGTGATGAAATAGTAGGATACATTACTAAAGGTAATGGTGTATCAATACATAGAAAAGACTGTAAAATGATAGATATTAACGGTGAAAGAATAATATCAGCAGAATGGAATGATGTAGTAAGTGATAAATATATTACAAATGTAAGAATATATATTGATTCATCTAATGATCATTTAGTAGATATAATAAGTGTTGCTACTAAAAGTGATGTTATAGTCTCTTCAATAAATAATAAAGGAAGCAATAAAGATAGTGACATATATGACTTAGTTTGTAAAGTTAAAAATAAAGAAAATCTTGATAAATTTATGAATGATTTAAATGGCTTAAATTTTATAAGTAAGGTGGAAAGATTATGAGAGTAGTAGTGCAAAGAAGTAAAAATAGTAAAGTTACTATTGATGGTAAAGTACATGGTAGTATTGATAATGGGTTTGTTTTACTTAGTAGTTTTACCGAAGGAGATAACACTCTTATTGTAGACAAAATGGTTGATAAAATAATAAATTTAAGAATATTCGAAGATGAAAATGAAAAGATGAATCTAAGTTTATTAGATACTTCTGGAAGTATACTAAATATTAGTCAGTTTACATTATATGCTGACTGTACTAAAGGAAGAAGACCATCATTTGTAAACGCAATGGATCCAACTAGTGCAAGTAAGTTATATGACTACATGAATGAACATTTAAGAAGCTTAAATATTCATACAGAAACTGGTATATTTGGATCTGATATGAAAGTAGAAATATATAACGATGGACCAGTTACAATTATACTTGATTCATGTGATATAGTAAAATAAAGTATTTAATAAAGTACTTGAATTAATTAACAAAATTTGTTATAATTATATTGTCATTAAGACATATAATATAAATGGACATAAAAAATGAGTAGTACTTAGCTTTGCTCGTTAGGTATTCACTCAGTCCATATTGTTTTGGGCGAATACCGTATCAAGTTGATTCGGTATTCTTTTTGATTAAAAGTACAAATTACAATTAATCTCTGTTGTTTGTATAGTGATCTAGCACTGCTAAGATTACTACAAGTATAACTAAATACTCCACAAGTTAGTTTAAAACCTTTCTTATGACTCATACAGACCACCTCCTTCTAGTAGATTAAAAATTATAAATAATTAATAAAATACAGACTGAGGTAAGAACACCTAACCACTAGGTACTACTCACGTACTAATTGTACCACTTAAGCGGTTTTAAAACAAGCAAACAGTATTATATTCCTTATATATTTTGTAATATGTTTTATTAAAAACTAAAGTATCTTCATTTACCTTTAGGAATAGATAAAATTTTTCAAAGAAAAAGTACTTGAAATAGAATTATATTTTTTGTATAATTAATATAGTTTAAGAATAGAAGGAAGGTAATAGATATGACTAATAAAATTAATAATAAAATAAGTTATATGTCTTCTTCTTTAGTACAAAGTAAAGTACTAAATGGGGGAGGGTATTATCTTCTAACTAACTTAAGTAAATTAAATAATAATTATTTTAATGTACATAATAATGGATAGAATCATTCTACCCATTTTTGCGTTGGAGGAAAATATATGAAAAAATATATAATAGCAAGTTTAACTATAATAGTTTTTATATCAATATTTGTTTCTATTCCTAATAAGGATAACAAAATAATATCTGAACTAGTAAAAAATGACACATTAGCCTTTACCGTTGACGGTAAAAGTGTAAATGAAATGCCTAAAAAAGGTAGTGGATATATTGTAAGCACTATTAAATGTAATAAAGGATCTAATTTCATATGGGATAATGATAACTGGGAAATTGAAATAACTGATATGAAAGATAAAGATAAGTGTGTAATTAATTTCGCTAAAGATACTTCTAATAGTAATATGGTTACCATTGTTAAAGGTGGTGCTGTAACTACTACAGTTAAAGAAGATAAAATAGCAACATTTAGTTATAATGGAACGACAGGAAGTGATGGGTCAGTTCAAACATTTACTGCACCAACTACAGATAGTTACACATTTGAAGTTTGGGGAGCACAAGGCGGAAACTATGATACTTACTATGGAGGCCTAGGTGGTTATTCAAAAGGTACTGTTAATTTGGAAAAAGGTACGAAGTTGTATATTTATGTAGGTGGAACTCCAGCCACTAATAGTTCAAACAGAACAGCAGTAACTGGTGGGTTTAACGGTGGAGGAAATGGATATAATAGATATTATAATTCGACATATACTTATGGTCAAGGTGGAGGTGGAGCCACTGATATTAGAATTGGAACAGATAGTTTATATGCGAGAGTAATCGTCGCCGGAGGCGGTGGTGGAAGTGCTTCTGTAGATGCAAAAACTACTAAATATGGTGGAGGCACTACAGGAGGATCACCAATAGCAAGTTACGGTGGAACACAAACATCCGGAGGAAGTTCAGGAACGGCTGGAACGTTCGGAGTTGGAGCCTCAGTTACTACTAGTGGAAACAATTATAAATACTCATCTGGTGGAGGCGGAGGTGGCTTCTATGGAGGAGCAGCATCTAATAGTTATAGTGATACAGATACAGACTTAAGATCAAGTAATGGTGGTGGAAGTGGATATGTATATACATCAAGTACTTCTTCAAGTTATCCAAGTGGAGTTTTATTAAACAGTTCATATTATTTAACCGACGCAGAAACAATTGCAGGAAATAGTTCCTTTCCAAATACAACTGGTGGTACTGAAACAGGACACACTGGAAATGGGTATGCTAAAATATATTATAAAGATGAAGTAACTGCAACAATTGAACCAATGGAAATTAATTCAATATTAGATTCATCAAGTAAAACAGTTTCATCTGATGGAAGTGTTACATTCTATCCTAAAGGAGATGCTACTCTTATAAGTGTTTCAGGATGTAATGCTACTATTGAAGATAATAAGTTAATTATTAAAAATGTTACATCTAGTACAGAATGCAAATTATCTGGTACTGCAACTACTATGTATGATAAATTACTTAGCGATAATCCAACAATAAAAACAAGAACAAACTTGGCTGGTGTATATCAAAGTAGTAACACAAAAACACTTTATAAAATACAAGAAAATGGAACTGATGTATATTATTTTTCAGGAAATGCACAAAATAACTGGGTAAAGTTTGGAGACTTCTACTGGAGGATAATAAGAACAAATGCTGATGGAAGTATAAGACTTTTATATCATGGAACAAGTACGGATAGTACAAGTGCCTATATTACAGTTGATAATAATTCTTCAACTTGTTACTATAAAGATACAAGTGGTAACTGTTTATATAATAATAAAAATTATGTTAATTATAGTACATCATATGTTAAAAAAATACTTGAAAAATGGTACCAAGACAATTTAAAAAATAAATATGATAATTTTGTAAGTACAAGTGCTATATATTGTAATGACACAAGTGAACCTAGTACATCTGGTCAATTTGGATCGTATACTAGATTAATTACAAATAAAGCACCTACTTATGACTGTTCAGGAGATAATGTTTATACAAAAGATAATGGTAAACTTAACTATCCAATAGGATTAATTTCGGTAGATGAAGTAAGTTATGCAGGAGGAATAAGTGCAAAAAATAGTACAGCATATTTTTACTACAATAGTACAAATAGTCAAAGTTCTGTAAATGATAACTGGTGGTGGACAATGTCACCATATATGTGGAATAATGGTATAGCATTTCAATTTATAATAAGTGGTACATCAGACAGTGGACAAATTGGTGGTAATGGTATAACTGGAACATATGCGGTTCGACCAGTGTTATCTATTAAAGGCACTAATGCATGGAAAAGTGGAGATGGATCTGCAACTAACCCATATGAAATAGTAACAGAATAGGAGGTGAGAAAAGTATGAAAATAATTAATAAATTAAAAACAACCAAAGGAATGGCAATAGGTATTTTAGTACTTTTTTCACTTGTATTAGGTCTTTCTTATGGAACATTTATATTTAGTACAGGTAACTATAGAAGTACTTCTATGCTTATAAGTAATTTGTTATATGGAATAGATATAACTACTACTGGAGGAA